>Ga0157363_1002845_pt1 | contig 15415 bp, 1 predicted proteins | sample AttsexASBM1_FD_111477 | JGI IMG/M metagenome (GOLD analysis project Ga0157363, IMG submission 111477) | Fungus gardens microbial communities from leaf cutter ant in Ribeirão Preto, State of São Paulo, Brazil - Atta sexdens ASBM1 | ecosystem: Host-associated > Fungi > Mycelium > Unclassified ...
GTTCACGAACAGCAATATTGCTGATGCCTCATCTATTGTTCTAATTTACATTGTCTTCTATCTTGCACGTCAATAAAGTCATTATTATTATTATTAAAGCCCTCGTACATACATTAAGTAAAAAAATGTGTGTTTAATATAATTATAAAAATGTTAAAGCTCGAAATTTTCAATATTTTATTGTGTTATTTAATAAGATATGTAGTATTTTATAATTCGAATTATTTGTATTTCATGAAGTATTTGTATTTTATTTTTACATTCCTATTATTATAAATCAGTACATAGCAGCTTTAATATGCAGTGTTAACTAGTGCGTTCACTAGAATTTGTCACTTGTACTGAGATTCATATTTCAAGTATTTTAAATAAAATGAGAGATATAGAATTTCAAATAATAAAAATTAAAAAAATACGTACTTAATAATAAAAATTTAATACTATTTTAATATTAAATATTTAAAAAATTTAATACTATGTGGAATATTTATTATTTAGTTGGATATATTTTATTTCTAAATGGATATATACATATATATATATATATATATATATATTTGCATTTTACAGATTAAAGTAACTGTTAAAGATTGGTTTACGCGCGAGTGTCGTTAACTGTATTTCGCGAGTGAGTGTCTTGTGAGTCATGGAGTGTGCAACCATAGAGGAATGAGAAGAGAGCTGAGAAGGAGGCTAGGATGGCATCTGGCAACGGCGGAACAACCCCTCGGTGAGAAAATTTATGACTTATTTCATTTGCTATTTCTTATTTACGTGAGATTCACATTCGTTTATTCCCGCAGTAAAATTATACTTTACGATACCCTACGTTATTTTAATATAATGCATTCGAAATCTTTTATGTTATTTTGAGATATTACGGTATTATAAATTGTCAATCTTAGATATTTTAAATAATAAAAATGGGATATGTACGATAAGAATTTCAAATAATAAAAATAAAATGCACAAATACTATTTAGATTATTCATTGTTTTGTATGCTATTATAATTTGAATATATTTATATTTCTACAGATTTATGCAGCTGTGTTACAACTTCGCTGTTGCGCATCGGTTCTGTAAGTTATAAATTTTCTTTAATTTTAAGGATTTTTGTAGATTTATATCTTTAATTTTGTAGATTTATATCTCAAAAAAGTAATGTATATGTACATAAAATAAGAAAAGGTCGAAAAAACTGAGAAATTGAAAAGGAATATTATAACAGAGTTGTGATATATAACTCCGTTTTCTTAAAATATTATTTCTTAATGTATTAGGTATAATACATATTAATAACACATACACACATATATATATTTATTCCTAGAACACACATATATATATTTATTCCTAGAACACTTGAATTAATGATAGTTTCATAAAAGAAAAACTACAGAAATATATTAGGAAAACTATTAGCAGTTAATTGTTAAGCAATTGTTTCGCTCATTTTTATTCTCTGTAGGTTTGCTATGAAAATTAATTAAATCAATGATAAAATTTACACATTTTTAACATTGGATCACTGACGCAAAAAATAATAGGATGTGAATAATACAGTTTAAAACATCGCAACGTTTATCTTATTTCATATTAGTAATGAGAAATAAAATGTTAAGACAGACCTACAAAATTCTTACGCATGCATTAAAATAAGTACCATTTACTAGAAACATTTTGTGATAGTGGGTGGTTGATAGCAATAAAGCGTTATCTGACTTCCACTCTGAGTCACTTAACGTCTGCGGGGACATTTGAAGTTCTTGGAAGCGCAAACCGCGCTATAAAACACTACCTTACCACCTTCGTCGTTAGCTACTTATTATAACGACATTATTCTCGCTCCTCCTCATTAGCTATCCTATCAACGACACTTTCTACCATCCTTTCCCCGTTTTAAGTTCACTCACAGTTGACGATGCCGCCGGGATAAGTAGATGTACTTTTCTCCATCTTTTCTGCACTTCGTCTTCTTTCTCGCGACCGTTCTATTTTTCGACACATCTTTGACGATCGTGACTGAATTAATTTCAGCTCGGTGTGCATAGTCAATCCATTTATCTTAAGAACGAGTTGTTACGCCGTAACTCTACTATATATCCTTAGCGATATCAGGAAACAGAACATTATTATTCGTATAGATATCAGATTCCGTCTTTCCATGAAATGTTCGGATAATAATAATGTCGTTTAGCATACGATTGAATGAATAAGATTATTGAAGCTCATAGATAAAAATCGATTCGTATATCCTGTTTATGTATCAAGAAGTGTTGAATATCTGATTATCTTCGCAATTTGAAAGAGTTACATTACGAGTTTACGTAAATACACTGTATGTAGAAAAACTGGAAAAAGTACACTTGTTTTAGAAATTCACTTGTTATTGTTCGATAAAATAAGAGTAACGATTTTAGTGTGAATATTGCAGAATTAATTATATCGTCACCCCGATAGATCGCTCTAATTAACGCTCCATTTAGTTCAAATAAACTTTTGTCTATCCATCCTATAAAATCCACGAGGCGTTAACTCGTATCATGGCGGCTAATTCAATATATCGTTTTGTGCATATGTCTGTGTATGACGGATCAGAACTACCCGTATCTAACCATATAACATCATTCTACATGTTAACTAAAATTAGCGTTTGCTAGTGCATTTGACACGATAGTCATTTGAAATTTTCCTGACTGGTTGATTAATTCATGACATGTGAATTTAATAGCAAAATACATCACTCTAATACGGTATATAAAGTATTTTAAATCTATTATTAATTGCCATCTGTTTGTTTTCAAGACAATTCACGCGAAAAAGATGACATATTTTTTTAAAACTTTTCCAGGGTTTATGAAATTACGCGAAGTTAGTGAATTATCTAGTTCCTTGAGTCGAGAGGCAGCAAGATGTGTAGGCACTAAACAAAAAGTTGGTATCCATTTTTTATACAAGTCGGTAAATTGCCTCACCGAAGTTTAACTGCGGCTCTAGTTAAGATGAAAACTTTGAATCGAAAGAGAAGAGCTTTTCTGATGAAGTGATCACACATTTCTTGTGAATCAAACTCATTCACCATATTTCGCGATGGATATTCACAAATCAATACATAAAACTTACTTGGAATATAACGAAAAATTTTTTACGAATGTCCTTTTCTCTCGAACATATTTAATTTAATCTCGTTAAAAGGAAAAAATTAATAACTTATCTAAAGCAACGCGCGCTATTTAAACTAAACTTTTTTTTTACTTAAATATTTATATCTTTTTTATGTTCTTTATATACATTGTGCAATTCAATAAATTTTCTCATTTATCTCACCTCCCTGGTTAGAGAAGATTTTTCCAGGGCCACTCTTGTTCTTCCAACTGAAAGTCCTAAATCCTACGCGACGCAGAATTTCATCGATATTCTCTAATAAATTCGAATGGGCCGCTCGTGAACTCCAGTCCTAGTTGTAAATATTCAAAGTTTTTTATTCCAATCAGTTTTTCTCCCTACCGTTCGCGCGAAGTCTTTGCCTCTAACATCCATTTCCATTCTAACATCGCCATCGCCGCACCACGAGAAGAAGGAACAATCGAAGTTTTACTCGAGATGGATTTCCTGATGAAAAAAGAAACTTCGATGTTCGAAGAGACTTGAGCACGGCCTGAAATCGAATCTCGAAATTCTCGATGGGCTGTTGTGGTAAATTTCGGCGGAGCCTCTGCCAAGCAAGCAGCCTGTGATTTACGTCTGAAGTAAATCATCTTGCGTTATGCGTATCCTTCAAAGCGAGCCTCACAACGAGCCCTTCATCATTTTAGATATATCACAATGAGGAGAAATAACTTGTCATGTCGCTTGCGAGGCCGATTTTCTTAGCAGTCATTTTTTCCAATCTTAGTTCACGCGCCTTATTCCTTCTCCTCGTCTCCTCACGTTCAATAATTTTTGCAGTTTGCGGCATGTCTGACGCGCCGATATTTCGATTGAGAAATTATAATTGCACTATCATGTATGAATGCTACGGAAAAAAATGCTTTACTGAGAATATTCCTTTATGTCGATAATCAATAATAATCGCGACTAAAGAAAAATTTTTGCAAAAACTTTCGATAACGTAATATAATATAACATAATATAATAATAATGATTTATTATATATTGTTTTGTAAGGTTGCACGAAGTATTTAAATTATTTTGCAAACATAGCGCATTAATTTTTCGAAAAATAATATATCTGTCAAACAATTATCTGAGAGAAGCAGTTTCGTAATGCAAATTATTCGTGCTATTCATATAAAAAATACGAATTCTCTCTTCATCGTGCGATTGTACCGACATGTAAGATGGCAGTCGCGTGTGCTATCAACGTTCTGCTAAGGTAGGGGAAATTAAATTAAATTTAAATTAAGTTCAATTAATTAAGCCGCTTCTCCCGTGGGAACTACGCTTCTGCGCTCACTCGTTGTCCCTGAAATTCACCTCTTGCGAAAGGGCTGCCAGTGAGGATAGTGATCCTTGTTTGGCTCCGAATACGGAACTAATCTCTTTTAAATTAGTATTAAATTCTAAACGGTCTCGAGTCTGTACGCGGCGTTATTAAATTCCACTACGGTACCACGTGTTGCCGCGAAATTTTCTCGCTTCGAACGAGTCGTTGCAGACCCGATGTTTTACACCGATCATAAATACGGTGGACTCCTCTATTACATTCCGGTAGTGTTACGATTTTTGCAATATATGATGTAATCTTTCATCTCCGAAATTGTCTCGACAAGATTTAAAGATCGCTTTGAAACATCTGTGAATTTTTAATGATATGCTCTTTAATATATGTTGCACATATTCATATGTCTATTTTACATTCTTAAAATACATATATAAGAATCACAAAAACGAATGTATGATATTTTGAACGTAATGAAACGATATTAGCTGCAATAAGTACGATCAAAATGGATCAAATAAAGAATTAATTATTTTTTCCTGCACAAGCGCGTTTTGCTTGATAACAAAGATGAATAATGCTTGGTAGGTTTCAATTTCCGGCTATTATTTTCTTAAACCTGTATTCCGGTATAATTTGATTCAAGATTGCATACGTCGGATTTGTAACCAATGCTGCAAGTGGCAGATCGCAAGACACTGCAGCAAAAGAGATATACGATAACGGCAGACAATTCGAGTGAGCTTTCGAAGCGCCGTAGATATCGTGCCAAAGAGCTGAGACTACCTTAGCCTGTTTCAGTAGATACTACGTGCACGTACACACACATACTTACGTATACATGTACTTCGGTATTTAAGCAATTACCTCGTATACCGAGCGATCGTAACGGAGGATCGTAATATGGAAGCGGCGACCGGTGCTGGTGCTACCTTATAAATTTCACAGAATTGGCTGCGCTGCGCCGAAGAATCACGAGGCACGCATAGCCGGCAATAATGACACCGGGTGCGGTATTAAAATTTTTCAAAAATAAGGAGCGCGACTGCCATATATTACGTGGCGCGAATTGCCATGTGCACTTTTGCGAGCTAACTACCGATAATGCGATCGATATTGCAATATCTACTTTTCTGTAAAACGGATGATTTAAAATCTGAGGTTGATAAAGTAGATAAATCAAGGTAAGGCAATGATGCGTTGCATTACTTAATATAATCCATACATATTGTCGGCATATTTTAATTGTATGAAAAAATATCTTACTGATAAAAAAAACATTCCGCTTGTGATTATTTTAATTTATAATTTTTTATTTTTTTATATATGCTTGAATATTATTCAACATTCACAACGAGTTTAACTAATATGTATATCAGTTAAAAAATATTTCACAATGAAAAATAAAATTATTTCTAGGCTCGATTTATTTATGCGTGCATTTTTATTCTTGGGATTTCTTGGTTCTTCATCCTGAAACACGTTCTAATGTGCTTGAAAATTTCTTTTTTCTTTAAAACAAGCGTAATTGTACCTTTAGAGTTTCTTTCTTGAAATAGTCGCAAACGATGTTCTTCTCTCGCACTAATAGAACGCATCTACGTGCATCGCGACTCGAAACTTGTAAAATATTCTCTAAAAGTTGTGGCTGTGCACCGCGTCGAGGTCACGTTTCTGGCTAGAGGCCGGCCCCTCGGAGAGAGACTGAAAAATGAATCTTCTCCACAGTAAGGCGAGATAGGTGCCGAGACGGTCATACATTTCATACGAAAGGATCTTCCAGTTTAACTTTTTTGGGTAGATGAAACTATGGCGTGCCGAAACCTAGCTACTGCTTGTTCATATTTCATGACGATAAATTAAGAGTGGGCATCGATGCAAATTCAGAAAAGTTACTTATTTAATGATAGAACCAAACGACATGGCCATCTGTTATACTCGTATATTATACTCGTATATTATATACATATGTATCCAAAAATTTTTTTTGGACACATATATTTATATAATAATATTTAATAACATTTATTTATATAATAATATTTAACAGATAGGCTTCGAGTTAGATATGTTTTACTTTTTACTTTATCATGTTGATTAAAATAATATAATAAAGATATATAAAAAACGTATAATTGTGATCATCTAAATTAAGCGATAGAGCTTATTTAAATAAGCTTCCTTTTGCTGTATCAAGTGATGAAATTCTTATTTTAATTTATCCTGTGTATTTTTGGCGTGAGATCTTCTCTTCTTTCGTATGTCATTCCAAGTACCTTCTTATATAATCCTCGATCCTTTATATTCTGGACTACGGTAAATAAATCACCGTATTACCTCAATATATTCAACTCCAATTACTCGTGCTAAATGAATAGATGATGAACACATTTATTATGTTGAAGGGGCAATTTGTAAACACTCGATAGCAGAACAGAATAATTATTTGTCTATTAATATAATAATAATTTGTCATTTATTATAATTGCAAATATCTCTAAATTAATGTAATATATTTAAAAAAGTATGATAAGCATAAAGATCGAAGCATTAATAAAGAAAATCTTCTAACAGAGAAAATCATATAGAAAGAATAAATGTATTAAATATAAAAAATAAAAAGCAATATGTGCTAATAATATTGTATATAATATGTGTCACAAATAGAGCTGTGACGAAACAATTAGCCTATCATATAAACAGTAAGGGCCTATAGATTGAAAGACGTGCTATGCTGAAAGGGATCTTGAATTTAAGCATGGGATAAATACAGGCAATGTTAATAAAGTCTTATCGGAGTGAAACCATGCGTGTCGACTTAAAACCATGAACACACTAATCCGCTATATGCTAATGTCAGTCGGCCGAGAAAACAGTCGAGTAAGATAATGCAATCTTTACCGTCATGTGCTACGTAGAACGACGTATGACTATGGAGATAGTGGGATTGTGGTTAAGATGGCTCCGAAAGAATTGCTCATTTTCAAACTCCTATGAGAAATAATCGTGTAAAATTTAAGTAATTGAAAAGTTTAAATAATTGCTTTAAAAAATGATAAACGTTAAGATTTTCCCAATAATATTCTAAGATATCATCTATCAGCGGTGTTTTTTCGAAATATCTTCTGATGGCAAATATTCGTGTATTATGAAGGATTGTACAGCACAGGTGAAAGAATGGGAAAAAAAACGAATGAATTCAGCGCGTTGCGGATTCGGCATATCATATTTATGACACGGACACGTAATCTGGAACATTATATAATACGCAGCAAATCGGAAAGGAGAAAAAGATTCGATAGCTTTGCGAATAAAATCCGAGTTGACGTAACGCAGCAGCATTACGTACAGCGTAACATATCTCATCTCATAGTGACTTGTGTGTGTATATGTATTTCCGTATTTCATGCATATCTTTTATAAATCTTTTTCTCTTGAGATCTTACGAATAACTTTGATTCTCCTCTCGTATCTTTGTTGTCTTTTCGACAATCATATTATCGCGAATCTGTGAAGTTAGCACGCCATATTTTCATATTTGATATTTTCATATAAAAAATGCGGAACTTTTTTTATTTATTTTTCGAACTGTAGAAAGATGCTATTGGAACTGTCATTATTTTTTTTATGTTAATAGAATGTCGTGCTTCACAGATCATGTTTATTATCGCGTGTAAAAAGTAATAAGAACGGTACAAAACATTAGAATTCGGTAATTGATTATTTATTGAATAAAAGTAGGCTCGTAGTTGGCAATAGAATTATGCAAAATTTTGAAGTTTTGTAATATCTGCAGGATGAAATTATATTAAATTATATTAAATTATAACGGTATCTTTAATACAATAAAACGCCGCACGGATGAAATCAGTTATTTACTGTTGAAAAAAAAAGATTAATAAGATGAGAGGTTTCTAATATACATATATAATAAATTAATAAATACAAATTTTTATTTTCCTTCTCTCTTTTATACAATTTATGAATTTCCGCATAATTTGTAAACTTTTGTTATTTTCAATTTTATTCGTCTAGATTAGTGATTATTACAAATTAAAAATTTGCATGCATTCTTCTTTGAAAACTATGTGTAAATTAATATATATATATATATAAGAGAGAAACTTTATCTATTCTTTTCACATGACAATTATTCAAATTTGATGTAAATTGTTTTAATATAATGCATTGCTTTAATATCTTCTGGGCTAATTATTAAATAAAATATTACTTTTGATATTTACTCAGTTTTCTTTCGCAAGTATGATTTTCTATAATAATCTAAGAACATATAGAATACGATAACAACTTGAGACATGTAAATGTATGCTAATGGTTTCCGCGTTGGTTCACAAGACGGTAGAAGTGCTTGAAATGTATGGATCACCATAATAGTAAATTGAATCTAAAACGAAGAAAATTATGTTGAGTTTCAGCGTAATAAATGGAAAGATACATTTTTATAATAACCACTTTGCGCATATCTTTTAACAGCTAATTAAAAACTTACGAATATGAAATATTTACTCATAAATTTTCTAGATTGAAGTTGTCTAAAAGTATTTAAACATTCCATTAAGAAATTATTCCGAAGAAAGTAAATAAATATTTTCACGCCGTGTAAAAGTAATAAGGACACATAATATTCACATATAGTGCACGCTTGACGAATTCGATATACCGCATGCAAAAAAAGCATACGCCATTTTGCCCTTCCTCGTCCAACCTGACCGGAATTCTAGAGCGCAAAAGCGCTCCGTGCGAAATTAAACAACCACGTAACCCGATAAATCGTTCCGTCGATATCGCTGGAAATAAAAATTCTCTGGTAACGGATTATTTAATTAAAAACGGTACTGCGAGCCTTCGTCCACCCGTCTCCCTGCCCCTCGCTGTTACGCTCAAATGCAAACCGAATTGAGATTCGACGAGAACACATGTGATTCTGCAAGCAGCGCTTACGGAACTTTTCAATCCCTCGTGAAAAGCCAGTTATCGAGTTACAGGAGCGCTGTAACCACAATGAAGTCCGCGTATATGAACATATCACGCGAAACGCGCTATTCCATATGCCCGTATGAATCTGGTAGGAAAGCTAATGCTTTTCGAAACTTATCAAATCGAATGTGAAAATCTTATTATCTTGAAACAGCGATGGCTAAAAATTGGAACATCGTACAATACAATATAACGAATGTAAACTGATGTAAAATAACTACATACCAGTTGCAAACGTGTCACATATTTTTTCCAAGGAGCTACTATTTTTTGCATTTTTGGTCCCAAACAAGCACAAAGATAATATATATACATAATTACATGTACTATGCAATTGGGCATCATTATAAAAGTCCACATGCCACCTGTATAGATAAAATATAAAAGTGAATCATTATATAGTTAGAATTGATTAGAATTAAATCAATATATATATATGTAATCGATATCTTATTTGATCGAAACGTGAAATCTATAATTTACTAAATTTTCTTCTAAAACCATTACAATTATTGCTTCCTAATGCATACCAGGTGCATATTTACAGGTAATCCATGCCAAAAAGAGAGTTACTGTGTGATGATATACGTGAAGAAATGAAATTTGATTATATTTTTTTCTAAAAATAAAAATCACAGTATCTGCAAGCTCAGTGATTTTTAGAATTAAGACCCACCATACCCATCGAGCCATCTATAAATAATAATAAAACTTCATTATCTAGAATGTTTCTATAATATATTAAAAAGATTCTTCTATTGATTAATTTTTAATTTTACTTATATTAAATTATCAAAGCTTTGTCTAAATTTTTTAACAATAGTCAGAATGAGCGATAATAAAATTTAATTTTAACATAAATTTTAATCGTAGTTGCTTACGCTAAGCGACATAGAATCATTTGAAATAACAAAAGGTTCACATCCCATAGATAGATGTGTTGTATAGCCAGATGTAAGTAACTAAAAAACAGATAAGAAATTACAATTCAGATTTAAAAATATTAATAGAGAAATATAAATAGGGAAAATATGAAATATTTATAACTAAAAAGTCTTTTATCGCATATATATTAAATTATTTATTTATTTATTACGTATACTTACGCCATAGAAAATAATTGCGCTTGCAGTTGCAACAAAAATGTTATAACATATCATAGTCTTGATAAGCGCATAAGGTTTTCTTTTTTTCATATAAAGTGGTCCGAGATAAAGCACAAAAGATAAATAAGCGAGTGAAATCAATATTACACCAAATGGATTTGACATCAAAGGCCAATCGGAAACTCTGGGATCTGAAAAACGAAGAAAAAAAAACTCATCATAATAATATATTTAAGTTTGTGAAAAAGATTGTAAAATAACTCGTAAAAAGGTACAAAAAATTATTAATTACCATATAAAGAACTAAAGATTATATCATTTAATGGAAACATCTTTTTGACATACGTAATTAAATAATTTTTGTTTATATGTTATTATACTATTAATTATAATATACTACTATTATTTCTGTATTTTTATATATACATATTTTTTAGAGCTTATATAATATTAATATTATGCAATCTTTTTCATAAATATAAAATTCAATAAAATTAAATACTTTTTTATCTGTCTACTTACCCGAAATTTCATCGATAAGATAATGATAAATATCCATAATTCCCATATCCTGGAAAATAAAATTAATAAAAGGAAGACAAAATGATTATTGTTCACATTAACATTAAACAAATCTAAAGAAATTTTAATAGCCAATAAATTTATAGAAATAATATACACGGAAAGAATTTTTTCTTAGAGTTAACCCTGAAAATATGATAATCGTAGGTTCGATACATCATTCGATACATCGTGAGTCATAAATCGATACATCATTGTATTTCGAAGAATATTTTATATAGATCTCTCATTCATTAATAAAACTACAATAAAATATAAAGTAAGTTTAATTTAAATTAATTTTATGCATGCACTTAATTTTACTCAAATGCATAAAAATTTTTAAAATATTGTATGTACCACAGCTATCATATTTTCAGGTTAAATTGTAAAAAAAAATTCTCTCCGTGTAACAATAAAGATATGTTACATTACGGATGAAGTTACAAAGTGATATCGCATGTATATGTGAGGGAATAAGTGAAACTCTCGTAATCATTGAACTTCTGTCACGCAGTTGATTGCTAACATCGATTAAACGTAGTGTCGGGTCAGCATTCTATACGCAAAAAAATATTTTGCTTCAACTAGAATTATAACTGTTTTTTGAATCTGACAGAAAATTGTATCGTACACATAGAATTTATAGCACAAATCTAAATTCTATCTCTGTCATCTATATTTAGATAATTAGATGCAATATCCAATATCGCAGTATTTGCTAAAAATTTATCTATTTTAGCTACTTTTCGTACTTAGATAATTTTCGCTATAACTGCAAGATCATTTTTTTGAGTGTATCGAAATATCTATGTAGATCTCTCTATGATAGAGTTAATTTTGAATAAAATAGAGAGATATTTCAAACAGAGAAACATGATAATTTATTAGTAAACTCTAGTTAGACAATAAAAAATTATTTTCTGCGCTTGTTAATTTTAGTGGAGATTTAATCCTCTATATTTATAAAAGCCAGCATCGCTTATATAATCCCCTAAAAATTAATTGCTGTTAACACCTTGACATAAATCTATTTTTTTTTTATTATTTTATTTAATATCGCGACAGCATATAGCAACAAATAACAATACAATTTTGATTTGTATGAACAGTAACGGTTTTAGACATATTGTTTTATTTAATTGCGACAGTATATAGTAACAATGCAATTTTTATTCGTACGATCGATAACGTTTCTAGAAATATCTATTAACCCTTCACTGGCATCATGAAATTTTCGATCATGGCTTGCAGTTTGAGGTATTAAGAGTTACTACTATTGTTTTTATTGTTTCGGACTATATAAAAATCTGAAAAAATTCTTGTATACTTGTGAAACTTTTAACAAGTTTTTACTGTAATAGAAGTTGGATTGTAATTTATTAATTTTTTATATTTTGAAATCGGAGTTTGAAAGAGGTTTGAAAAAACGTGATACGAGTTAAAAATTCGTAATATAACTTTTAAAATAACTTTTATATGAGTAAATGAAAAGAAATCCTTTTAAGTTATAATACTGAAGGATATGTACTTAAAAAAAAAAAAATTGTTGGCTTTAAAAAGTTGAATTATTTGAGAACATGGAAATGAAAATTTTTATGAGTTAAAAAACGTAGTAAAATGCAGAAATTTTTTCCATATTACAAAAATCTATTAACACAACATTTTTTAATATTAATATAAAATATATGTAAAGTGCAAAAATATATTTATAAAAAAAATATATTCATTGACACCAGTAAAAAAATAATAAACGTAGAAAAATTAATTTTAAAACAAAATTACTATAACCGTTGAAATTATCGTAAAAAACGAAAAAGAACAAAAACATTTTTGAAATAAATACTTACGCGGATTGCACTTTGGATTATAGAGGGTATAGACACGACTTTTATTCGCCCTTGCAACGAAACAAATAACTGCATTGGCGACCCTGTACACATACGATGTCATTATCATCGAGTTTTTTTAGGATGCGATAGCGAACCCTGCCATCTGTTCATTTTCTTAAAAAGTTCACAATTAAAATATCGACTGTGTCTTAAAAATTTCACGGTGAAGAGTGAAATATGAATATTTTATATTATCAAAGTATTTAAATACACTTCCATATTGTCGCATCATAATATGTATAATAATAATACTTTGGTACATTTAAAACTGCGAATAAAGAATTGAGAATTGATAGTAAAGTGAAATAAGCATAAGTTTAACCTGCGATTAACTTACAAAATCGTTTTATTGAGTTCTTAGATTACGCGTCTTTACTCTTCGGAGTTTAACGATCAAATCTCTCTTCGCTATGCTTGCGAAGTCGCTTGTTCTCTTCGAGATTCCGGTTTTTTCATGCATGAATATATATAAATATGTATAAACATACATAAACATAAATATTCATAAACATGTATAATTATATATGAAATATATTCATATATGCTCATACATTCTTTTTTTTTTTTGTAAAATTACTTTTTAGTGTAATAAAAATAATATAATAGTAATGTGAAAATATTAAAAATAATTAAAAAGATAATTTTACATTTTTAATTTAATTTTATCTGAATAATTAATAATTAAATCTAAATAATTAATCTTAATTTTTTCTAAAACAAATAGTACAAAAATTATTAATTTTTTAATTATTTTTAATATTTTCTTCACATTACTATTATTATTTCTATTACACTATATAATAATTTTATAAAAGAAAGAAGAATGTATGAACATATATGGACATATTTCATATATAATTATATATATTGCAATCGCACTCACGAGCGTGGTGCAACTTCGTCGCGCGTTCGCAGTTAATTCTCTCTCGGTTCGATAGAATTCTTCTCGTTATAACGAACATTTGTTTAACCTTAAAAGAAACGCGATAGAAAGAGTATCTTTATGCGACCACTTCTGAGAGCAACGTCAGATCTTGAAACCGATAGTTGAGCACCAGGCACGAGTGAGCGTATTCTATCTTTATTCGAAATTAATCAGGATATTCTCCACGCGATATTCTACAGAATTGCGAACGTCGATGGCTCTCATAACCTCAGCCTCGGAAATGGCAAATGGGGTTCGCGATCGAGTATAGAGGATCGTTTGGGGAGACGAGTATGGCGATGATAATGAAACACACAATAATTAGTAATAATAAGAAATAACAAATATATTTGATAAATTTCCGACTCTTATTCGTATCCATCGACAATATCACGACAGCATGTGATTGAAATGCGTTATGTTAGCCTCGCACGTGCTCCGATACGCTCTACGCGGTGCGGATTACGCTAACTCTCGACGGCACGAGTTCATGCCACGCAAGAAGAATATTTCTGGCCAATCGTACGAACGATAACTTGACGCTTTGACAGCCGAGATAGGAAACAGTTACGGTGTTACTACAAACACAGCGCGACCTTGTGCTCGTCCGTAGGGCTTCGAACCGTTTTACAGACTGTCGGAAAGAGATAAAGGGCACGCAGACATCACGATACAGAGTTCCGATACAAACAAGATAAATCGGTACGCGACAAGACTTAACGAAAATGACTAGGTGGACGCGGAAAATGACTCTTCCGAAAATCCAGAGTTGGCTAGTAACTAGTTAAAAGTTAAAAAGTTAATAACTTTTAATTTAACTTAGTTAATTTTAAATGCATTAAATTTTAACTAAGTTACTTTTAAACGTTAATTTTTTAATTTTTCTTTTAAGTTAAAAAATTTGTTTATCTCTTTTAAATATCTTAGAAAAATAATAAGATATAATAAGACTAAGGGCGTATATTCGTAATCTATTCATATTTTGAGACCATCTTAAGTAATTTCTTAGCTAATATAGCCCTCTGATTGATTTATGCGGTTATGCCTTATGCTATAAGCCTTAGTCCGCATCTACAATAGGTGTTTTAAGCTTTAAGTCATAAGAAATTAATCAATTACAATCAAATATTCTTCTCGCATTTAATTGTAATTGGTCAATTTCTTATGGCTTAAGACTTATTAAAAAGTAAAAACCTAAAAACTTATCTGCAAATCGCAAATCGCGCTGATGTGCCAAAGCCATTAACGCTCATGCGCTTTAAGCACATCAGCATCCAATGCAAAATATATCACATGTGAATAAAAAAATTAAAAATTTAATTTACTTAATAATTTATATTGTAGTTATATAATCTCTCTTTTAAGAAAAATTAGAACATTTTGATCTAAAAAATAATTTTTTTCAAAATTAACTTTTTTTTTAACTTAATTCAATATAACTTACGTTAAGTTAATTTTTATTCCTTCAACTTTTAACTTAACTTTATTAA
>Ga0157363_1002847_pt1 | contig 15414 bp, 9 predicted proteins | sample AttsexASBM1_FD_111477 | JGI IMG/M metagenome (GOLD analysis project Ga0157363, IMG submission 111477) | Fungus gardens microbial communities from leaf cutter ant in Ribeirão Preto, State of São Paulo, Brazil - Atta sexdens ASBM1 | ecosystem: Host-associated > Fungi > Mycelium > Unclassified ...
CTCTCTGTCTCTAGAATCACTATAATAAATAATATATATTGTATTTGTTTAATTTTAATGCCCCGTAATATATAACTATTCAATTTTTAAAAAATGTAAACAAATTTTATCAAATTCATTTTATTTTGTTATTATAAGTAAACAACTTAATTAATAATTTGAAAATTTGTGCGATAAAAAATAATTTTTAAATGCATATATTTCTTTAGAGCATTTTTTTTAATTTCATAGAGCATATTTTAGATCCTTAAAAAGGGATTTTTACAGCATAATTTTGGTTGCCTTATTAATAAGTATTAAATCAGTTCATTACTATTTTTTCCTCTTCTTCTTCTCAAAGAATTACAGCACACACAAAAATTTATTTTATCGCAATGCATTATATAAATCAAGAAATGACAACATAATTTTACATATTGCGTCTTATTTTATGTAATACGACTTTATTCGTATGTTTTATGTAATATATCTACATACAATATGATATGCTTAGACGTAGTCGGGCGTAGAGATTCCGCATTGCTATTATTGATGCGCCATCGCACGAGCGGCATAGCGGAGTCACGTCGTCGACCGCGACGCGGAATCGGCGGAATGTGGGGAACGACGGTCGTTTATTTAATGTTGCAGCCTTGCCGCGCGGCGCCGTTTATATGGAACGGCGGCGACGGAAGCAGCGTGTATGCGGGATCGTCGCGTGGAAGAGGCGCGATTGCCCATAAATCTGATCCTCTGATTATACAGACCTCATCATCCCCAGTAGAACATAGAAGTGTTATAATAGGAGAACTTTCCAGCAAGAGACACAAATCGACATAAGAGTCATCTGTAACATCAAAAAATAAAGATAGATCCCATAATTAATGTATCATAAGAACATCGTCATGACTTAGCTTATTTGTCACCTGTAATATAAATTCATTTTTAAGTGACAAATAACGTCATGATGATCGTTATGATTTAATTATGACTTACGATATTACAGTGTTCTATCTGAGTCTCTGCTTGTGGTATAAATCTTGTGAATAATCTCATTCGAGACTCGTTCGAATTATATGCGCGCGACTTCTGCCCCGGCGATCTATCTTCGACCTGCAAATTTGATAACGAGATTTTTTTTTTTTAATAAACGAAACTTGCAAACAGATCGACGAAAGTCGTTGAATATTATAATTACATATTTTATACCACTCGGTATACTATTCAATATATCTACTCGGGAATTTTTAGATCGATCTCGATCAAGTAACTATATATTGAGTTTTGCAAAATGTTATAATTTGCGATTAGAAGAAAGTGTCTTTTTATGAATAATTAATTTTTTTTATCGCTGCTTTATCTAAAGCAAATAAATAATAATAAATTATATTGACTATAAAGTTTTTCTTAATTGTTCAAATAAGTAGTGTGACTTTCTTTGAAATAAGTTTAACTGTAGCAATAAAATTATGCTTAGAATTTCATTTGACTAGACACATCACTTGATGTTAATTAAACAATTGGGTCGAATCAATTGCGAATGTGAACTATTATTAATGCATGATTAGTAAGCAAATTCGTAAGAATATTTTTACAATGCACAATTATAATTAAGTACAATTAATACAGTTGCTAATTATTATTTATAATTATAATTAATTGTAATATTACTACTTTATCGATGGAGTGAGGAAGTGCCTCGATTTGCCACAAAGCATGGCAGTATAATACAATTCTGAGATAATCTAACCTAACCTCTAACTGCCTCTAATCTATAAAAAATTCACGTGTAGCTTTGCAACTTGGAGTGTCTATAAGTTTATTCGTGATTATTGATTTCTCAGCTTATTGTAATTAATTATTAACTGAAGAACACTTCTATTTCGAAGATATTAAATACACAAATAATAATTATTGATTGAATGTTATTATTAAATTGTAGTATAATGTAGTTAACAAGTAAAATAAATGCCAGTAATTTAGAAATATAATTATGCTATAAGATTTTATTGTTTTTTATTTTATAGTGTATTGCACATGTGATAAATTATATCTAGAAAAGATGAGCTTATTTGTTATAAACAGGTAAGAAATATAAATCATGTTGCATGATATAATAATAATAATAATAATATAATAATCTCGTATGAAAATTATTATTCATTAATTTTATTTATGCGATAGAATATGTGTATTGTATACATTTAATGTAGAATATGTGTATTGTATACAGATATGAAGATGAAAGCAAGAAGGAGGTTGAAAATAAAACAAATCATTTTTCCGAATTGTTGAAGAGAATAGAAGAGCGTAAAAGACAAAGGGCAGCAGTAAATAATAAATCCACATTAAATAAAGATGAAAACAATTTAGAGGAACCTAAGAAAAAGAAAAAAAAAGAAATTGCTCGAAGCAGAGAAATCTAATGACTTACATACTGAGGACAAAATTGTTAGCAGTGAAAAAATTGATGAACATACAATAGCCAAAGTATCAACAAAGAAGAAGAAGAAGAAAAAAGATATTGAAGATATTGATAAACTTGATTCTATTGCAACAGACAATAATATAGATTTAGAAGAAAAAGATAAGAATTTAGCAGAGGAAAATAATGATAAAGATACTGCAAACAAGGAAACATCTTTGCAAAGCAATTTTATAATATTAGGCGCAAAATCTCGAAAAAAGCAACGTGAAGTGAAGAGAGTATTACCAGATTGGTTGGCACATCCTGAAATTATATCTGCTGATTTAAATAGTGGGCCTCCATTGGAAGAATTAGAATCAGTTTTGGAGGCAAAATTGATAGAAATTTTAAGAACCAATGGCATTATTAAATTATTTCCAGTCCAATCTAACATAATAAAATGGTTACACCAGTGTAACATAGATAGAAAAATGGGATGGTGGCCGAGAGACACTTGTGTATCTGCTCCTACAGGCAGTGGTAAATATTTGCAACAACTATAATAATTATGCAATTATTAATTACTGATTAAAAGTAATACATACTTTAATGTTATTTTGTATTAAATAATTTTATATAATTATATAATTTTATAGGCAAAACTCTGGCTTATGTGTTACCAATTGTACAAGAATTACAAACACGATTCGTACCAAAAATTCGTTGCTTGGTAGTCTTGCCAGTGCAAGAACTAGCTGCACAGATTCATAAAGTAATGATCACTTACACTTCTCACACAGATTTGAAGGTGGGCTTACTTTCGGGTGCATCTTCATTTGAGCAAGAGCAAAAAAGTATAATTAAAAAAAGTATGTATTTGATACTTAATGAATTAAATTGATATAAATACATAATGATTTAATAAAATTATTTTTAAAGCTGAAAGGGGGAAATACTTATCCACAGTGGACATAATAATCGCGACACCTGGTCGCTTATTAGATCATATATTAAAAACTCCTGGATTTTCCTTGGATTACCTAAGATTTCTTGTCATCGATGAAGCCGATCGTGCAGCAGAATGGCTACAGTATTTACCTGAACCTCATTCTCGGCCTCCTGTTTTGACGCTTGGAAATATGCGTTCAAGGTGATTTTTTAATAGAATTGTTATTAATAGAATTGTTTTTTAATAGAAATTAGATTAGAAATTAGATTAGAAATTTAATAGAAATTATTAGATTTATATACAATATATTTTCTGATAATATATATATAAGGAATAATTTTTATTTTGGCGATTATCCTAAGTATATTGTGTGAGAAGTTATTCTGACTTATCATTTTTAAACAGCAAAATTATACCAGCTCAAAAGCTATTATTTAGCGCAACCTTGTCACAAGATCCTGAAAAATTGAGTCGACTGGGCCTTTTCCAGCCAAAATTGTTCACAACTGTAGTAACCGACAAAGATACTGATATAAATTTAGATAAGATCGCGGGTGATTTTGTTGGACGTTATACGAGTCCAGGAGAATTGACGGAACTCGCGGTGGAATGTTCCCCTAGCTACAAACCAATTGTTCTGTATCAATTGTTGACGAGGCACGATATCATTCCTAAAACTCTCGTTTTCACAAATTCTGGACAACATGCGCACAGACTGGCACTTTTGATGCAGTTATTTTTGTCAGAATGGAATGTCACAGTGGGAGAATTATCCGCCCAGCTCGTGTCAAAACAACGTGAAGGTATCTTGGGCAAATTCGCAAATGGAAAGATACATGTGTAAGTTTTGTGCTTTAATAAAATAAAATAATTCCAGTTTTACAAAAAAAATGTCTTTCTTAGAAATATTAATATTTTTATTAATATTTTTTATTCTAATTATGCTAAGAGGACAAAATAATAAAATACATTGTATTTTGTATCTAAAGTAAAAAAGAAAAAAAATTATTTAACTTCAATAATTTAATGTTAATTATTTTTTTAGATTAATAAGCTCAGACGCGCTGGCTAGAGGCTTGGATATTTTGGATGTGCAGTTAGTTGTATCGTATGATCTCCCGAAACACATCAAGGGTTACATACATAGAGCTGGTAGAACCGGACGTGCTGGAAAACCGGGAACTGCGGTGTCCATACTCACAGCAAATCAGGTTGGGATATTCAAGCAAATGTTAAGTGGTGCACATAAAGTCGTGCCCAACATTGAACAAATGAATTTGCATGCCATTGCAAATGCGGTTAACTATGAGGGTCAGCTTGCAAAATTGACAGAGATTCTTGAAAAAGAGAAGAATGAAAGCTTGGAACGAACGAAGGCTACTAAGCGTAGACGTGTAGCAAATATAAAAAAAAATAAAAGTGCAGAATAATATTTATATTAAAAGTGAAATAAAAGAATGTGCACAAATTTATTTGTATAAATTCATTATCAATTACCTTCCAAAAATCCTGTACAATGATAGAATTGATATTTATTTAATAGTCGATCTGTTAAGCTTTATGCTGTAAAAGGTGCTGTAGAAGAAACATATCAAGTACAGATAATAAGGTAACATCGATAATAACATTTTATTGTCTGAAGTTAATAGTATCGTACATCATGCTCATTCCCTATGATTCGTTTCTATGGGTCGCGGTAAATCTTGTTTCGAATACTAGTGATTACTCCCATTGTTCTTTATTCCGTCGAAGGCAATGTATTCACAGTTTTAATTTACAAAATAAACGACGTCGCATTTACGAATAACGATGCAGATAAAGTTATTTACTATTATTGCTGTGTATGGCCTCATTGCCTGAAACTCATCGCACTGAATTTTTTTTTAATGTAGGGATTACAGCTTCCTTTGACTAAATTCTCTAAATTGTTAAAAAAATTTCATGACAGCTTAATTTTCGCAGACATATAAGCCATAGCGCATAATTGTGGCAGCGATTATAAATCGGTATTAAATTCAGTTACAACAGCATTAAATTTAGTCACAACAGTCACTACTTTTAACTCTCGTTAAATTTAAAAAAGAAAATAAATTCCAAGACATCGAAAGTTTTTTTAAAGAAGGTTTTTTAAGGAGGTCTGTACGGCAATACTGTTTGTAAAGTATCAAAAAGTGAATAATATGAAAAACGATTATTTATATGACTCTAATTAATCAGTTTATATATATATTTAATCGTAAACAGCATTCCCTCCCTCACGATACATTTATATATGCGTTTGACGTTTACATTTTGCGATATCACCATATCAATGTATAATTTGTAAATTTTGATTTTCATTATAAACAATTGTGCGTTTTCTTTTCAGTATCGCATTATTTTCATATGACATTCAATTACAAGATTCCGGCCAAAGTTTAAGTACCCTCAAACTTTCAATTCAAACTTGTAATTCGATCATGTTCAAATCCCGTCAGGATTGTTGCTAATTTCGTATTGTGTAACTGCAATTGTTGCATTAAATAGACATTGAAGGATACTGACATTCAGATGTTGATTCCCTCAAAAACAAGTTCTTAAATCATTTTTCCATCAATGCTCATAAACTTCTATTTAACTAACGCATCGTTAACAATTACAAATAATCATGTTGTAGGTACTTCGTTCGCTGAAAATCAGAGACGGATTGCGCTGATCGACAGTTTGACCTTCGGTTTTCTCAAGACTTTCAAACGAAAACATTCGCGATTAATATTCGCTTTTTCTATTAAAAAATTTAATATGGAGGTATGATATTTTCATTTCAAATTTTGCGTATTTGTAGCTTTAGGCCTGCGCGACTTCCCCAATTCACCCATAGTATTCATTAATGATTAACAATCTGGCTGCTATGATGGATATGGAGGCAAAGATCAGCAATCTATTGTCATGTGTTCAATTTTATATAAAAGAGAATTTTATACATATAATCTGAAAGAATATTTATATAAAAAAGCTGTGGAAACAAAGGATAAGAAAAAAATTTAAACATAAACATGTCATAAATAAATAAATAAATAAATAAATATATATATATATATATAAAACAAATATATAATAAGTATATGTAAACATATGAAATGTTACAGATATAAACTATGTTAAATGCAGAAAAAGTTTAACAGATGTAAAGTATAAAAAACATTTAAATAAAGTTAAGCAAAATGTAACTAAATATGAATTAAATGATATTTTATGTCTTTGTGACTGTCTTAAAAATATAAAATTTGTTTAATTTTACATTTTCTTGTAGTAGAAAGCTTAAATTTAGGATTATATAATAAACTTTTTGAAAAATTGCACTTTTCCAATATTTAATAAGTTTATATTCAAGAGATGAGGATTCTCTGATTGCTGATCTCTTCCCTGCGAAATTGACGTTTCCCAAAAATTTAGCAGCTCATTGAAAGTATTCGCTCGGACTTCCGTTGTCTGAACTTCTAACGAACGAGCAAGATTCACACTTACTTACATCTAAAGTATGTATAAGTAACTGTACGTAGATACACGTATCGTGCGTACGATTTTTTTTTCATTATGTTACACCCGCCTTACGAACCCGCTTTCTATATATAATATATATATATATATATATATATATATATATATATATATATGTATATATATATATATATATATATATATATATATATATCATATTATTACAAAATCTAGTCTCGTTCGAAGATACATCGAATCGAACGAATCCTAAACGCTTACCTCGAAAATCCGAACGTCCATACACAGCTTCTGTGTTATTTACATATATGTATTCGTCAATATGTAATACGAGAGTATGTACATACATTTTTTAAACGTGGTCCTATATGATTCATATGTCTCGTTGCCGTGTATATGTATTTTTGTTTATTTTTATATTTAACGCCGATGAATTTTTGCTGCGTTCTTGTAACAGCGTATCTTATAATAAAAGGATATTCAATGGATTTTGCCTAATAGGACTTTATATATTACGTATATGAAAAAATGTACATTATGTATATATTGCATATACAAAGTATATAAAAAATGCACGTTTTTTTTTATTACACTTATAAATGATTATTATAAATGAAAAAAAATATTATTTGCTCTAATACTTTTTTCTAATAATTTTATAAAGCAAAATTATTTATTAAATATTAAGCAATTTAAGGACGAAAATAGATAATTTAAAGTATTATGTTCTTTAATTAATTTCAAATTTAACTCAACCAAATTTTTCACTTCATCGAGTACACTGTAACTACAAAAATATATGTGCACAATGCATCTTTTTATATACCTCGCATATTTTATATTATATATGAAGTGCGTCAAGCAATGTCTGTGATGTGCTTAAAAACTCGCCGGATTTTTGTAAAGTGCCTTGCATTATTACAATGTGTATTATCACTAAGTGTATAATATATTTAAATACAATAATATATTATTTACAATACAGGATATCGATCCTTTGAATTTTACAAAGGTATTAATGCAAATGAACATTAAAAAAATATATTTTATACATCTAATAATATAACGTGTCGGCGTTTTCATTACATTAATTTTAACGCTTACGAATTTCAGTTGAATAATTGATGGTAAAAATCGCAATTTAAGCGCAATTAAATCAATATGATGAATCTTGCCATAAATCTCATAGTGGGATATTTCCTAAAAGAATAACGGGAAAGCAATATTAAACTGCCGGCATTTTCTAGCGAGCTTTTAAGCTAAATGAAAGTCCGATCTGACGAGACTTCACTATACCGTATTTATTGTCGTGCCCTCCGCTCTGCGTTCGGACTACAATATACGTCGGCTCATCTAATCGTAAAAGTGCACCGACCGAATTAAGCCACGCCAATTTGCGATAGTCGAGCGCACATTTAGTCTGTCCAGTGTCCTGGTCGCGACAGATGCTCATGGAAAGATAAAAAAGTATTGTGGAAGAAACGGGGCCGCAAACGGTCGCCAGCGAAACGGGGGATCAGGAGCCTGAGCGCGTGCGCGAATCTCGAATAAATTTAATTTTCTTTGACAAAACTTCGTATCTTATTGATCCTCTGTAATTTATATCGATACACTTGCAATTATCAACAGCAACAATTATAACAGCACATGATTTATTTTTGAACAGCGAATGCTAAAAACAAAAAATTATGTATATACAGAATAATTTACAGAAGCTCATCAGGATCAATTAGCCCACGTTATCGCATTTCAGACCGCTCAATTATAGAAAAGCTCATGAATTTTTGCTGTCTATATATATATATATCTATAAGTAGATTCTTTGCTATTAATATGGATATAATATAAAGAGAAGCTATAGTATATAAAGTAAAGATTATATGACATTTGTTAAAAATAAAGTGTAAAATCTTTTTAATTTTTATATAAATGTCAATTATTAACGTTCGCACGAAGTAAAAGGAATAACTTATATTTTGAAATATGTATTTATTCCATGTACTTCAACTCTAAGCGACAAAAATACGAACATTAATTTGCGAGAACTCTTAACGTCGAATCGGAAGTTCGTGCATCGCGTAAATTTCGTGTTTCTTCTGCACGATAAAAAACGTCTCTCATAAAACAGCTGATGCAAAACAGTTTTCCGATAAATAGCGTTAAAAAAACAAGATGTGTTATTCTTCGATCAGTCTATTTCGATCTACAGATTTGTTTGCCTCTTGCTTCGGCTTTTTGCAAGGTCTGTTGAACAGTTAAATTCAATAGCCACGACGAGATCTATACGAACTCTGCAGCATGCAGGATGTCGGCACAGAGAACTCATCTCGCAGTTCCGGCACATTCGCACCCCGATGTTATCTCCTTTTTCCGTGTTCACCGTGTCGATCGAGCGATGCACGAACTTGTTTGACCTGTATTTTATCTACAGTCCGATTAATCGCCGGTTACGTCTAAACGAGAGAAAAAGAGAAAGAGAGAGAGAGAGAGAGAGAGAGAGAGAGAGAGAGAGAGAAAGAGAGGAAAAAACCTCTCTAACTCACGTGTTGACATCGTGTCGCGTATATTTACAGAGACCCTGTCGAAAGTTTCGACGGAGTCTTTTTGGTCGCAGCAGTGACTACATCCGATCGCATCTAGATACATTCTTGTTATATCGAATAAGGGGAAGACCTATATTTCTTTTTTTCATCTTTTTTCAGCATGACTTCGCTTCATCCTCTCGACTCTATTCCCATCACAAGTCTCAAATCCTCAAACAGCGCTATAGAAATATTTTTAAAGAAAAATTGAACTTGCCAATTTATAATCATTTAAATTGTGATAATAAATTGAATAAAAATTTGAAATATAATATTGTAGAACACAAGAGTTTTTAATTTCATACAATTTTTATAAAATTGTATTTTCCTGCATTTATTTAATATAAAGTTTTTCAATAAAGATATTAGTGTATTTCAAAGGATTTTTATTTGCAAACTTTTAGAAGCACTATCATAAGGTCTAAATAACTCGGAAGCAGAGTCTTCTCTGTACATTTTTTTTGAATTTACTCGACCTTCATTTATATTTACATCATCGCCAGAGGGACTGACCTACCCAGATAGGATTGTCGCATACGCAAAGCGCGTCCCTTTGCGTTACTTTTAAGCGACTAATGAAGATCCACGAGGTGTCCCTAACTAACCCTTTTGCTTGCTTTCCAAAGTTCATTCATTAATCTCTATCCTGAATTTATAATAGTTTCGTATGTAAATGATATCCGACGATACGTGAAATATTAATTCTCTTATATACAACAAGTTAAATATCGCAATGATTTAATTGAGAAGAAGAAAACTTACTCTGTTCTTTAGTAAAAATATGCTTTATATATTTTCAATATCTTAAAAACTTTCTTAAAATTCTCGTAAATTATAATTTTACGAAGATAGATTTCTAGAATGCAATCACACGACAAATTTAATGTTTATTTTAAAGTCATAATTAAAAAGATAAAAGCTGCCAGGGGGGAATTATATATAATAAATGATAGAGGGTAATGAAGATAATGACCAGGCAGTCGATGTCAGATTCCGTTAGAATCAAGCTTTTCTCCCCTTAAATAGATTGGTTTTCTACTCTTCAAAGATATTGGATTTCGCGATCAATACTTAGAGCGAGGCACGTAATCCGAGAAAGCATTTTGACATCGCAAAAAACGTAAAGTACATCAAATAATGATTAAAGTAGAAATCTGTAATATTCAGAGATTTCTTTATAACGATTACCCTCTTTAAATATATTCTGACAAGCTTTGAGAGAAAACTTTCACCATTATTAACAGCGGAGATAATCGTTTCCTACAAGATAGTTATGTAACATTGAATATTTTAAGATTGATTTTATTGTAGAAAAAAAAAAATATATAAATGATCACGTTAATACAAAATAAAAAAGTTATGTAATTGCATTTAAAGTTTTCAGATAAGTTTATAGTGAAATATACAGGATGTTCGGTAAGTTTTGGTCAATCGATTTTGTATTAGAGCGGATTGAGTCGAAAAGTCCTCTACCATTTTGCAATTTTCGCATTGATTAACGAGATATTAATTACTAAATATTGAAAATTTGTTTTCAATAATTTTTTACTCAAATACTCTCAACTTCATAGAAAAACAGCAAGAAATAAAAATTGTTTATTTTCTTCTTATAAGGTTCTAAGAATTTTTTCAAAATTTTTAAAAAATTTTTTAATATCACATTTTTTTTATGGTGGCAAAAATAAAAAATGTAATATTAAAAAGTTGATAAAAAATTCTGAAAAAATTCTTAGGGTTCTATGGGAAGAAAATAAATAATTTTTGTCTCTTGCAGTTTTTCTGTAAAGTTGATAGTATTTGAGTGAAAAATTATTGAAAACCATTTTCGGCAATATTTAGTAATCAATATCTCATTGTAAAAATTGTAAAATGATAAAGAGAATTTTTCGATCTCAATTTAGCCCGCTCTATCTATACGAAAGCAATTGGTCAAAATTTACGGAACACCCTGTATATTAATAATATAAATAATAAAAGTATAAAAAAATTCACAATAATTCCAAACGTGTGTTAATTAAAAAAATTTCAAAAAGTCAGTGCTTGAAACTTTAAATCAACGTTAATTAATCAAATGTTAATTCTTCTACCTATGTCGCGCAGGATCGAGATTTTAAATTTATACTTCTTCGACTCGTGGATCTTTATAACCGCAGTTTCTCTCATAATCATTTATTTTTCAAGCTCTTCGCGTCTTACAAGGTGGTCGGCAGAAGAAGCAAAAGCAAAATCGCGGACACCGAGGGATGCCTGAGATTCGCGGCATTTACGGTGACCCAAGGCGGTGGCGGTAAGGAAGGCACGACGGGCCTATCCGTTCTTTGGCCCTCTTGAGTGCTACCAGTCATGATCTGCGTGGTACCGAAATCATCATCGCTGTTGATGGAATCACCTTCCTCCAAAGCGCCCGCTTGTCCTCGCCTGCCGCTGCTGTTGTTCTTTTTTTTACCTTTCACTACTGGCTTCTTGCGCTGCCTAATATCCGTGTTCTTCATGAGTGTCGTCGGTGTCGTCTTCGCAGAAAGATGCAGCTCTAAATAGGAAATGATAAAACATCATGGTATACTGCGTAATATGCCGCATAATAATGTTGAGAGAATTATATTAAATAATGCTAATGTAAAAAAAATAGAAGTTTTTAGAATTTACTGATAAAGCTTATTAATTTATTGATGAAAAATAACAGAAAATTTTATAATTCTAATCTAACATCACACACGTGAAAATTGCAAATAAAAAGATCGATATTATTTTTAAATACTGTCAAACATATCGCAAGATATATTACTCGTTTTATAATCGGGAATGAGCTATTAGAGAAGAAGATAATAGGAGCAGACAAAATACAATTTTAGATAATATTAGAGAATTCTTTGTACCTTGTAACCGAACTACGCCGTCGTACTTTCCGAGCGCGTTGACGGACGAGCACACGTATCCACCAAAATCCCGTTTTTCCAGGGAATTGACAGTGAGATTCATTTGCCAGGAGTACTCGTTCAACGGTTGCTCCGTCATTACGTATTTGTCACTAGGCAGCAGTTTCTCGCCTAAATAGAAAGCGAATGGAAATATTGCGCTGTTTTTAATTGCGCGGCTCTTTCATGTGCAGCAGAAACGTTCGCCGCGGAATTCAATTTCTGTCCCACAAAAGCGATCAAAAATACAATCGTGCAATATAGGCTGATACGATTCAGTAAAATACTGCTCATTTAAAACGCGTTGAATAACAGACAATTATTTAACTTTAAAATTTTAACTTTAAAACAGTGCGTACGACTAGTTTATTAAATGTTCAAATTACGTTTCAGTATGTTTCCAAGTACGCTTTAATATTTGAAAATAAAATGTTTACTTTAACATCAAAGACAGCTAATGTTTGGTAAAGTAAATTCTTACTACTAATACACCGGGGAGCAATAAAAATTTTTGCAAAAAATAAAGATTCAAATAAACAAGATGAAAAACATATTCGTACCTACACTCGAGTGAATAACTGCAAGAGAAATGTGTAGCTTATAAACAACACTTTTATGGTTTTCCAATCAGAGCGATATAAATGACTCAATTTTTGCTGTACAACTGTATCAATTATTCTCATATGTATTTTTCAATATTTGTGTATCGTTTATTGCGCAGCATAAAGTAACGCTTTGAAATCATCCGTGAGAAACTGTCGTCGTTAATCAAAAATTTTCAAACGCATTGATTTTGACGGGAAATTTATGGAGCTTTTTTTCGGAACGGCAGCGCGTTTACGAGCAATTCACGAATTTACATATTTGATTAACGCGTCTAGTGCAAAAAGTCTCTTCGTGACGCGACAAAACTATAATACAATCGCGTGAAATGTGTGTATGTGTGTGTGTATATATACGTGCGTGTATGCGTGGATGCACAGATTTTCAATCTAACGCAATTCTGACTTGCAATCAATATTATTATGGTATGTTGGAGTTTCCGCTTTAGAAACTGATTGCAGCCATTCTATGGTTAATCAAGAGTGCAAATCTGTTAGTGTAATGTGAGATAATACAAATTATGGGTGTCTGATTATCAAATTCAAATTTTAACAAATTTTTGACTGGACTTAATTTAATTCGCGAGACAGCTATTTTTTCAGCAATTTTTTACGAATCCAAAAGTATTTGTATTTCGAGGTTCCCAAAAACAGATTTTATATTAGAAAGTATTTGTCTTCCCAAATTGTATAAATAATTCACGTTTTGGAAATAGCAGATTGTACGAAAAGTAGATCATATGAAATATTCTGTCTCTCACCTGCATCTCTGTACCAAGTATTCATAGCATGCGGCGACGCTTCGACATAACATTGTAGCACGACGTCGCTATTAATCGGCGCGGCCACTAATTGATTTGTCACTTTAATAAGAGGTGAAACTGAAACAACCGATCATTAAATTATCACAATTAAGGAATAATAGTGTAGTCTCCGATTCGATAGAGAATAGCACGATATTCCGTCGTCTTTTTTTAATTGTTTGCTCTTCGGCGAGCAAATATTTTGCGCTTATCAAAAAATGTACATTATTAATATTAAACATCCGAAATAAAATAACAATGAGTAAGTATGTGTTGTTCATTCTGCACATTTTCAGTTTTGTATAAATCTTCATATTTTTTTTTAACGCAACATTTCTTGTCCTAATAAGATTACGAAGATTATCTTAAATAATTACTTGGTTAATTAAAAAAGAATTGTGAAGGCAAAAAAATTTTACGCGTTATTTAGAGGCGAGCAAAATGAGGTCAGACAGAAGACCAAAATAGATGGAATAAAAAAATAGAGTGAAAAATACGTTTGGAATCCCAAAGGAGAGAGCGTGCTTCTCATTCAAGAATTAACTGGTTCTGTCGCACTTTGTGCACGAGAGCCAACGGTGGGTTAATATTACATTTCGTAAGCAGCGAATTAATGCGAAACCCTTTGCGCTCAAATATTTACACGACCCGCGACGACGTGGATAAATCGTCAAGCCCGCCGGTTAATTTTGCAGTAGCGCGCGGCCGGAAGTTTCACGCGCGAGAAAAACGCCCAGCGCGGGTGAACTTCGGGGGTTGATAAAGTTTTCATTTGCGAATGCCGTTAACCAAATTGCACGGTGATTTTTTAGACTCCCGATACGCGAGGCGTATAACGTTGCGAACAATGCGCGCATTCCCGGTAATTCTATTGTTTCTCCCAGAAGAATGTTATTGGCATACTTTTCGCAACAAACGTTGTCTTCCAGTGATGAAACTTTGGATTGCCTAACATTAAAACAAACAATTTTTACGTTATTGTATGCGACATTTCAAAAAAATACACAAAAATATATAACAACATTGATATAAAAATATTTTAATTACGATCAATGTTGATCATAAAAAAGTTGAAAAAATATTTGTTATACTATACTATAATGATAGAGTTTTTTTTTCGTATTGTTTCGTATTTAATATTAATAAAGTTGTGCGATAGTTCTAGGGGAAAAGTTTTTGAATGGGAAATTGAGATAATATAGATATCGAAAAATGTTTTAAAGTTTAACTCAACCTCATTTCCTATTGAAAATCTCTATCTAGGTATATTCCTAACCACAGCGCTGTACAGAAGCCAGATGATAGTTTTACCACCGATATTGAAGAAGCATTAATAATCGATATAATTCTCACTAGTAATTAAAGTACATTATAATAAAATTTACATTTACAAAAGAGAGCTCGACATAATTGAAATGAAAACGCTGTACCTATCTTTAAAATTCATTATCCTGATAAAAAAAAGTTTCTTATCTCGTAATAATTTTAAGAATTTTTTACATTTTAAATTTATAAAGTGTTCTAAATATCTTAAATTACTTGAGATTTTATAAATTTTCATCGGAAAAAATTTGTATAAAATACAAAAATTCTAACATATTTCAGAATCTATACAAAGAATTCTAAAAAAAATATAGACTTTCTCAGCATTTCTGTAAAGTATTTCAAATCATATAAAA
>Ga0157363_1002849_pt1 | contig 15404 bp, 7 predicted proteins | sample AttsexASBM1_FD_111477 | JGI IMG/M metagenome (GOLD analysis project Ga0157363, IMG submission 111477) | Fungus gardens microbial communities from leaf cutter ant in Ribeirão Preto, State of São Paulo, Brazil - Atta sexdens ASBM1 | ecosystem: Host-associated > Fungi > Mycelium > Unclassified ...
GCATTTTAGAAGGCCAAATGTTAAGGCTTTAAAACCACAAAAAGGCGGGAAGATATATAAAATTTAAATTGTTATTTCGGTTGTATCAAATCTAAAGCTCAGAACTTTTTTGTACACCTAATATAAAGTCGCATGATGTTTACGACGTTTCCGACGCTACGATATGACCAATGTAGAACAGCTTTAACGGAGGCCAATGATGTTGCAATGAAAAATTATTAGGAACAGAGCGTTGTGAGTGGTACATGCAATTAAACTGTAAAGTCATTAGATTAACAAAGTACCGTGATAAGAAAATTCATTGAATTATCATTTAGAACTAAAATGGCGTCGAAATGCTGTCCAGGGGATCGATTCTGAATTTTGAATTGAGGTGAAAATTACAAAAGTGAGCGAATTTATTAAAATATTAATAATTTCATTAGTCATCTAATATATTTGCTCATTTTTGTAATTTTTATCTTGTTTGAAGATACAGAATTGACCCCTAATCTGATTCTATTAAAAGATCAGAAATTTACAGGGGTTTGGAAAAAAAAGAAGAATCTGATTTTGTTAATATCGAAAATGCCCGATTGCTGTGTTGAAAATTGTAAAAACGTAATGAAAATTAAAGTTTTGAATAATCGCGCGACATGGAACCAAAATGATGGCAGTTCGCAGTACTTTGTTAATCTAGAGACTTTATGATTGGCATATTCCGTTAGATCTAGGCTGTTTAAAGTCTCGCTACAAATGCTCTGAAGCATTTGATGGACTAATTAGAAGAAAGAAGTTTACGACCTGACCAATTAAAAAATGCTTCAAAGTAAGATTGCGTTGACCCCTAAAAATGTAAACCAAAATACAGATACATCGATTCTGTATCTTGAAACCTTGATTGAAGATACAGAATCGACCTCAAGAATTCATTGAGAACTCAGTGATCGATCTTGCTTCTGAATGTACCTATTGTAGATTGTGCGTTTGATACTTAGTAGATTTTAATATGATTGATCCTTGCCTTTAATTCTTTGCTGGATCTAAGTGTAGGTAGGAACCAATTATATTAAAGAATCACTAAGTTCTAAGGGTATGTTTCCACTGAACGCAAAGTTTTGTTGTGTGAGAGAGAGAGAGAGAGAGAGAGAGAGAGAGAGAGAGAGAGAGAGGTTATGTTTGTATAGTATTTGTAGATATATGTTTTACTTTAATTAGATATAGGGTGCTATTTCATTTGTCGTATGACAAACGTGTACAGAACAAAGAGATTTTCGAATCTCTCTATCCCATAGCCAATCAACATGCTTAAAAAATTTGTCGTGCGACAAAAACGCACAAATGAAATATCACTCGCAGATTATGTGCTCATGTGTTAATTTTTGGACGCATTCAGTTATCAATAGTGTGAATAGATATGACGCTATTCTTGAACTTCCCTCGCGTTGTTTGTGACAAGATGGACGATGCGCTGCAGCGACGCATTGACACGCGAGGCACTCAATGGAAACGTACTCTATAATTATTTGTCTTTGCTGAGGTGCGTTCCAAAACTTAACTCTGTCAACTCCGAGTATTCTTTATCTTTATTTAACATGGTGATCAACAAAAATAAAATGATACTCGGAATTGACAGAGTTGAATTTTGGAACGCAACTCTGAAAGTGAATGCAACCTTGCTTTTCGTACCGTTGTCGCGGCGTTCGCGGCGTGCGCAACCGCGACTTAACTTCGATAGCAACAAAGATGGCGGGCGTAGTTCGCGCAGCGATTATGTGTCTTTAGGCGCGTTGACGTGCCTGATAAACGTTCGTGTAGCCCGGTCATCGGGCCAGGCCAGTAGCTGTCGCGAACGAACGCGCGGGGTGTGTGTATATGTATATGTGTGTGTGACACGTGTGTGCGTACGTGCGTGCATGCGTGCGTACGCGTGCGATTACGCGATTCCGTCGTGTGCGCGCGTGAGTGCGTGCGTGCTTGGGTGATCGCGGGGCCGCGTTTCCGACGTGTTCCGACGAAATATGTCAGAGGCTCTGGAAGCATGAGCAAGGGAGCAGACTCGGTTACGCACACCCACGGGGATACGCTCACGACCTTGGGCAACGAGCGCGAACGCGATGCGACGACGTCGTCGCCGTCGCCGTCGCCGACGGAGCCGTCATCGCTGTCGCCGTTCTCGCCGACGCCGACGCCGCCGCCGTTGCCGTTGCCGCCGTCGCCGACGGCAACGATGTGCACCGGCAGAAGGCCGCGTTTCGGTACCGGCGGTTCCCCGCCGTCGCCCTACGTCTGGATTGACGGCCGTCAGCTGCGTAGCGCTCTGGCGTGGACTAAGAAAAGGCCGCCCCGACGAGTCAGCTTTCCTTTGAGCGATAGTCACCTAGTGACAGGATATCTCGAGCCTGACAATCCCTGGAGACACAGTGAGTATCCTGGTGCCTTCTTTCCCCTACGGGCACAATGTGTGTCTTCACTTTTTCACATTTGATTTTTTTGAGTTTTGTGCTCACAATACTGGAAATTGCTCCAAGATCCTGGATGGACAAGGATTAACAAATTGGAACAGTTTGGCTAATTAAACAATGTGATTGGTCTATTCTTGCTCCGTTAAGAAAATTCAGAGATCTTGACGCAACTTTTAATGTCGTGGAGAGAGACGAGACTTTTTGGGTCGAGCATCACTTTGGAACACGTATTCTGTGTGCTAACTAAATAGCGAATTCGATCACTTGCATTTAGTATGCACTAGATTAATGCATACTAAAAGTTGCATATGAATATTTCAAATAATTAATACTCAATAATTATATTATAATATTGTATCATTATTTAATAGAATGTATGCTTTATTTCATTGTTAAAGTTGATGATATGCCATTGTATTTAAATACTTTATATAAAGTGACCTTTAATGTGTTCTAATCCAGTATAATATGAATGACTGAATATTCATCATTAGGATTTAATGACGTTGATGGATTTCGATGCACTGATAATTTATATCGAGTAGATTTGAGATGCTTTCCAACAAGAGGATGACACAGTGTAACACAGTGTGAATCATTATATCTTTGTTATTTACCAATGTTAAACAAAGATGAAATCATCATTGTATTATATTGTGTTTCTTGATGAAAAATCATACTGATTAGCAATTTGTTATTGACACAAGCGGAGGAATATGATGTAATTAATCAGTATTAATACTGGCAAAAGTTGTTCAGTTTGTAAATGTCTTTTGTCTTAGGTGTTAAGAAATGCTTAGTTTTTATGTGTTCAAGCATGATGTAAATTTTGTTAGTGATGTCAATTGCTCTTAGAGCCAGCAGAGACTCGCTATGGTGTTTATGATTTGTTAAAGAGATATACGATGTGATTAATTAATCTAATGTGATGTTGCAGGATTGTTTCTGCTTGTTCTCGAAATTTAAATTAAAAATCCTAACATTGAATATTGTTTAAAACTAGTAAGTCGTAATTACTTGCTAATTACTTGTAACTTTGTATAAATTAGTTAACAGACCAACTGTAAATTGTCGTTTTGAAGATCCAACATGAAACTCCATCGGCTACTTTAAAAAATGTATGATATAACTTATAAATATGTTAAAGAAAAATGCGATTTATTTTTTAATCAATTTGTAATAAAATTTTTTTCTTCAATAGAAGATTGTACATGTAGAAAGTTTGTCTATCTAGACAGAAAAGGGATTGTTTATTCATCAAAATATTTTTATATAATATTCTAAATCGTTCACATGATTTCTTTGTCTTTAACACGGTTGCATTTTGTTACTATGCTATCAAGTTTTTTTATAGACTGTCCCAAGCGAAGGATTTCACAATGTGAATGTACTAATTATAAGTTTGATGAGAGAGGTATATATATATATATATAGAGCGATGTTAAAATTTATTTGATACAATATATACGACTGTAATAATATATGTATATATTTTTTTCTCATTGTAATTATTGTGTACGATAATAGTTCTTGTAAAATAAATAAATAGATAATTACACACCATGATATTACAGACTGTTTTTTTTTTAACTTCGCACTTATTCTATTTATTTTATACATTTTATATATATGTATCGTGATATACATATATATTAATTATATATATTAATTGAATGTACATAGATTTCTAACATTTATCATGTCAGAAGAATACATAACAATCAATATTTACAGAAATTCCACTTTGTCCCAAAAAGTCTTTTAAAATTTTATTGTAAGAATTTTTTTAAGAAATTTCTCCCCCTCCTATTATTTTTAAAATGTAATACACAAAGAAATTGTTAATATAGACAAAGAAATTCATTTTAGAGATGCTTTTTAAAGATGTAATCTTTGAGATGAGATTTTTAAAATTTGTGTTATAATTTATATTGTTGTATGTTATGAGAAATAAAACCTAATAATTGTTCCCAGCTGAAAATGTGAATCGCGAGGACTTAATCTTTGCATACAAGGAGTCTTGTGCTCGTCATGCCACCAAACCCTTGCAAAATGTTTTAATTCAACTCGAGGTAAATAGATCATTTATTTCATAATATTCTAAGTAATTACATTTAATTCTATACAGTCATCTTTTGTGGTGTATATTAAAAACATTATTAAATTCAAGTGAGTAATATGTTGCAATAAAATAATAATCTCAAGTTCTATGCATTTGAAAGTTATTTATTTGATAAAAATGCTGAATTGATTGAAAGTTTTTTTTTTATTCTTTATCGAGGCATTTCGTTATCATTGCACATTTTGTATATGTTTCTTATTTGTGTTAGTATTTTACTATTATAATAAGATTCTTACCGAATAAATAGAATCGTAATAATGCACAGATATATTTCTTTGAAGAAAAGTTTTATAAGTTTTGACATTCAGAGAAACAGCAAGGAAAAAAGTTTTGCCGTTTACTTTCACGTATTTTCATTCTTGTTACATAGAATTTAGATATATCTCAAGACCGTTGCGAGGAGCTGAATTTGAGAGGAGAAATCTTGAATCAGAATCATATCGAACCGTTAGAGGAGATATTGAAGAGAGTACAGTTTAATAAAGTTATTTTGGAAGGAACATCTCTTACTGACGAGGTATTTCTCTAAAAAAGATATATATATTATTATATTTTTAATATGTACATATATTGTCTATATTAATGAGCAATTGCTATTACAGAGTTCCGTGATATTATTTGATATGATGGAATATTATGAATCCGTAAGACACTTAAATATTTCATCTAATCCAGAAATCGGAGTGCGCGGCTGGCAAGCGTGTTCGCATATGATTAAGAAGGTATTTATACAATCAATCAAATAATTTTTAAAAGACAACTTATATTAATCGTAAATCAAAACTGTTTTTTTTAAATTTACTTTTATTTTTATTTTAATTAATTTTGTATAGTTATATATGATAGTATCATTATGATATTATGTATTTAAAATGAAAGTGCTAGAAGTGCAATTAATATAGTTCTTATTTGTTTAGACTGAGAGTTTAGAGGAATTTAAAGCAGGAGACATAAAGTTTGATGAACAAAACATGAACATTCTGACACGTGCGCTACGAGTAGTTTGCCATTTGCAAGTCCTTAAATTGGAAAACTGTGGATTGTCGGGGAGAGCAATTATCATGCTTGGTATTGATCGTGTAACAATTTTTTCTTATGCATTAGAATATTGTGTATTATATTGCATTTACAATATAATTATGTTGTTTGCAATTTGTTAATAGAGTAACATCATCACAATTTTTACGAGAAAAAATAAGCGTTATATTAAAACATGTTATTATAATTATTAAAATGAAATTTAAAAGATTTCTTTATAATTATTTCACATGAATTATGACTCTTTGTTTTTTTAATAGTTACAGCCCTAAAAATAAATAGTGGTATACGAGAACTATATTTAGCCGATAACGGACTTGACTTATACGATGCTATACAGCTTGGATCTCTCTTAAGAATGAACAATCAGTTGCAATTGCTTGATATTAGGTATGTGATAATTAAGAACGACTTTTTTTCCGAAAACTTTTTTCGAAAATATAATGTGTATGTAAAGTATATTAGTATTTTTTTAATTTGACCTTTAGATTTCTGTAAATATTTTTAAATTTACGAATATTAATAGAAATTGTATGTATAATTAAAGAACATAAGAGCAATATTTGTATGTGTAAATTTGCTTTATTTTTATAAGAGACATGTATTATGCTTAAGCAAGTAACGATGTACACATTTTTTTTGTTTTTGAAATTGTTTTTTCTTAGTAATAATAACGTCCAGGATGATGGAGTACGAGATATACTAGAGGGTCTGATCAATCAAGTGAATGAGGATAAAACTGGTAAGGGACTTAGTATCCTGATATTATGGAATAATCGTCTGACCAAGAAATCATCACCTTACTTCTCGAGAATTATAGTATGTATTACGAATGTAGCTTTTAATATATTGCTTTTAATTATTGGTACATATTTTACGATAATAATAATTTTTGTGATTTATATAAATGATTGTAATTTATAATTTTTTCTTAATATAATTTTTCTTATTTTATAATTTAAAAATAATATACAATAATTTATAATTTTTTCGTAAATGAATTTTATTTAACGAGATTACTACATTAATTATTAGAAATGTTATTTTATTACATCAATTTTTAGCGTGTTTTCTCTTATATATATTTTATGTTTTCTCTTATATATATCTTTATATTATTTATATTATTTATAAATATCTTATATAACATAATTGAGAATAAGAAAATTATTTTCAATTATTAGAGTAATAATATATTTAATTCATAAAAATCGCGAACGAAAGAAAATTTGAAACTTTTAAATTAGTAAAAGTTAATTATAAAAAAATAATAATAAAACAATAAAATGTATGTTGTTTATAACTCGCTCTATTATACAATAATTATGTTTAGGCATTATCGAAAACCTTAGAGACTCTGAATATTGGCCAAAATATGTTAACGGATGAGACATTGAGCATCGTTAATGAATCATTGAAGCAAAATCGTGTTCTCCTACAATTAGGCATGCAATCTACGGAACTCACATGCGATGGAATAATTACACTCGCTGAAATAATGGAGACAAATCAAGTTTTGCAGGTAAAATTTTCGCTTATGCTTTTAATGCTTCGCTGTGTATTATATCACATCTTTCTTCTGCAGAGGATAGATTTACGAGATAACACTATACAGATGCGCGGAATGCATGCTCTCGTGAATGTTATGAAAAAGAACAAGACCATTACGCAGATCGATTTGGATGACAAACCTCGGATAAGAATAGTGAGTGTTAATATTTATTTTATATAGAAAGTTTTGCATTTATGTATAATGTTTTTATTAAGAATTTATGAATAACAAAATATTATTCGTGCAATTTGTTTAAAAACGTTTTATGATTGTGTGTACATACAATTCTTATGGTACATACAATTCTTATCTTAATAATTATCTTTATTTTTCAAACGCAAAGGATGGTCCCTTGCACGAGTATAGGGTAATGGCTGCGGAGATTCGCAATTGTTGTAGCCAGAATGAGGAACGCCGTCTACTAGAGGAATCCACCGAGGATGTTGAGAGTCCACGGCATTCAAACCGATTGCTGAACGCGAGTTCCCGTAAGATCTCGCTTACCTGTCAGACACTGCCAAGTCCGTCGCGATCGGTGATGTTAGCCGCCGATGAGCCGGCAACGCGCATGCTGGAGCCAAAGCGCACTAGCGGAGGCCGTTTGCGCTCCCCGGCTCCCAGTCCTATTCCCTCTCCCGTGGCCAGTCCAATCCCCAGCCCATCCCGGAATCGCTTCGTCGTGTGTCGAGTATCGGAAGCATCGTTGCGTTCTGCCGACTCCTCGGTGTCCTCTTCGCCGGTCACACCACCGTCCCTCAGTTCCTCCCCTTCCCTCGGTTCTTCCCCGTCTTTCTTCCCCAATACAAGCGGTGGTCCGTCGCGGTTCCGCGTGTCGGTCGTCGAGTCGGCCGGCGCCGACCGCTCATCGCCCAAATCGGTCGTCGCATCCTCCAGCGGCAGCTCAGTCACAATCGGTTTTAATGTCACACTCAACACGGCCGACTCTGACGATCATGGCAGCGCAACCAAGATGGACACGCATGTGACGCAGGCCGCTAGCGATAGCACAACCGCGTCCGTAGATACGCTTAATGTAGTTGCGACATCGACAAAAATATCCCCAAACAAAGATATTGCCAAAAGTGAAGATAGTTATGACAAAGAAACGAAGAGAAAGGAGGAACGATCGAATGTACACCAAGCTGAACAGCGATTTTGGACGGATGAGAGGATTACTGGAATGTGTAGGAGTGAACGCGATGCAGTAACGAAAGCTGAAGAAGAGCGATTAGTTCAGAATGACACAACTGCGATGTTGCAATCTAAAAGAAACGAGGATATCATGACGATTCGCAACATACATTGCGATGTGGCAGCGAATCAGAACAACGTTACGAGAAGTCTCGATAGTATTGCGACGCCCGATAGAGATACTAAGGCGATCGAGGATCAACGCATTGTGTATATGAGTACAAAAGAACTACAAGTACCTGCATATTCGAACGAGGATACGGCCTCGATGGGGATTAACGTAGTCGAGGATAAAGCCTTGATAAAAGCATCCTCAGATGACACATCAGAATTGCGCGTAAATCGGTCGACTTCTGAAGGATTGTCCTCTTGCGTTTTGGAGTCTTCCGTAAATACTACCTCGACTCGCATAGCAGAGTCACATTCACGAGAACAGGCGAACACGTCAGTGCAGAGGCATAAGTCCAGTCTAGAGAAACTTCTGTCTTTGTTCCAGCATCCTGGCCAATTCTTCTCAGACTCTTCAAGCGCTGCCGCGGACACGAAAAGTTCTTTGCATGAGAACGTAAGTGGCATGATGGCATTGGGCGATAAGCTGCAGCAGTACCTGAAAGAAGGCCGAACTAAGATTAACACCGAAAGTTCATGGTCTTCAGAATCTGGATCTTTGTTGAGAAACAGATCAGTGAGAGTAAACGTATCGCAATTACAGAGTCTGTCCAACATATTCGCATCTTTCAAGCTCGAACCTCAACCAAGTCTCATTGAACACAGTACCAAGTTTTTTGGTCAAGCGAAGGATCAGAATACGAATGTTAGAGAGAAAGATTTAGAAAAATCGACAGAAGTCGAGATTGCGAGGATAAATAAAGAAGATTTATTTAATCAGAAGAAAAACCAAGTTGCGAGAGACGATGGCAATAATCTGATCGGGCAAGAGATCGGCAAAAGTAATTCATGTAGTCAAGAGCGAAATCGGATTACCGAAAATGATGAGAGTAGTTTAATCGTTAAAGAAAATAATCAGATCATTGTCAGGAATGACGAGGACGATTTATTCGTCCAAGAAAATAATAAAGTGGAGAAAAATGATGAAAAGAAGTCGTTTGATGATATCAAAGACGATGAAAAGAATTTAATCGGTCAGGAAGAGAATCAGATTTTGAACGATGAGAATAATTTATTTGTTCAGATAAAAAATCAGGTTGTAAAAACCGAAAGAGATTTAGAAGATCAAAAGAAGGAAGAAGTTGTTGTTAGAAACACTAATAAAAACTTTGAGAATCAGGAGAAGATTATTAAAGACAATGAAAATGTACAAGATCAAGGAAGAAATGAGGTTGCAAATAATAATGAGCACTATTTAATCAATCTGGAAAAGATGTCCGCGAGAAGCAGCGAGAACTTGGAAGATCAGGACAATAGGATTGCGAGAAATGATGAGAAAGATTCCATGGATATACAAATTGTACATATTAATGAAAAGAGTGTTAAGAAGGACAGTGTGCGTTGCACAGATAAGTTACAATGGATAAAGTCTGACCTTAGTGATCGACTGTTACCTGAAAGTGTGCAATCAAAGGACGATTTTGTTGCTAATTTAGTATTAGATAGCGGCTATGTCGAGCCGAATGTGGCGGCTTCATCGTTGCCGGCGAGCAAATCCATTGTATGTATAGATATAAAGTTAACGGATGTAGCCGGATATTCTGCTTTAGAATTAAGTAAGACCGACAGTACAGGGTGTAATGATGATTTTATTAGTAATGATGAGAATCGGGGAGAGCGTGATGACGCGCAGAATTTAGGACATACAGAGCGTAATAATATTGAACGCTTAAAACGCGACAATCTGGAAGATTTAGAATACGACAGAGCGAAAGTTTTAGGAAATAATGACACAGAGTGTTTAGAACATAATGATACAGTTGGAGAAGCGGCCTTAACGGCGAGGATATGTGATACAACCACGGACAGTATTAATCAGACTAGTGATAATAGTTTTCCGATTTGTAACATAGGGCATGATAGGAAAACCGTAGATAGCGTAAGTACTACGAAATTGTCGATGAATACGGACGACGACGTCGGCATGATTAAATATTCACCAGGCAACTGCAAGATGTTGTTGAACGATATCTGGGCATCGTCGACATTAACAGATAACATCGAGGTGCCATCGAGATCGTTGAAGGACGTTGACTCGGATCACTTAAACGAGGAAGTTACCAATAGCACGTGCTGCGTTGTTGACCAAAATCATCGATGCGAATCTATAAAGAGGAAAGAGGAGAAGGAGGACCTGGTGGAAGTCCTTGATAATGATGCTTGCCGCATTTCCGCCGACTATAAAAGTACAAGTGTAAATATTAAGGTAAAACCATGTGAATCGGTGACGACGAATTCTGGGAGCCAGGAGGCGCTCGGGGAGCATCTTGAGGGACAGTTTTTCATGCCAAATAATATCGATACACATCGAACTATTAAAGAGACCGAGGCCGAGAAACAGCCGGAAGACATCAACGATAGTAGGCGAATCGATCCGACCATCCTCGTCACACCGTCATATGAGACATCTGCAAATCTAGACAAGTCTGACGCAGAGGAGCTCATATTCTGCATGACGGACATCTCCACGGACGGCACATCCATTGAGGACGAGCTGTCGCCGAGCGTTCCGTCCAGAAGTTCGCCAAATGAAGGTCTCAAGGTAACGGAGTCGGATTTCGAGCTATCTGCTTCGAGGACTACATTGACGAGCACGCTGCTGATCGAGAATCCCGAGAGTATGCACAGGAACAGCCAAGATTCTGGTATCGAAGAAACCGTTTTGATAATCGACGACGCTGTCGTCGGAACGGTGGACACGCATCCATTGCCGCCGCCTCGTAGCAGCCTTCAGGAGAGCGTGGACTCCGGGATCGAGTCGGAGTGCTCATCGATATGCATCAAGGCAGAATCCGCAGCCGAGCGGACGCTGGAGGTTGGTATGGTCCCGAAGAGACCCTCGCGCGACGACACCGGTGTGGATGATGACAATGACGAATACGGAGAATTCGCGTCGGATTTCTTAGCGAGGGAGGCAGGACTGGTAGATAGCATAAACGATGGCGTCGCGCATTCGTACCTCAACAGCATCAAATGTACGTTCGTCAGTACGGCACGGCCAGTCTCCGACGAAGACATCGCGCACCCTCCCGCAGCCGTGCATGGCACTAGGTGAGTATATTTGCGGGTACCGGGCGGTGCCTTCTTCTCAGCTTCTTCGGAACTTCCTACAAGAATCCTAGAATGCATTACGCGTGATATACACTCGACGTGTCGCGTGGCTTATAATCTCAGCAACATAATCACGACAGATGAGAAGAAATGTGTGGCAAATATTCCGCACCGGGGAAAAATATGCTTACAGACATTACTCTCACCAATATGTTGCCACATGTTGAAAGAGCCAGACAATTCATTTGGGATTTAGAGAATTATTTAATTAAGAGAACAATATAAATAAGTTCTCTTCAGTTCACCACAATTTCCATGGCAGTTCAATCAGATATAAATTTCACTTAAAATTGAGTTTTTTTGATACTTATGTGATTTCATCATACTAGTCTTTCAGTTCAAAATTGTTAAGAAACAAGAATAACAATGTCTGCAAAGATTGCAAAGATTACTTGTGAATGGAGGACTTACGCTATGCATTTGTGTGAAAGAGTCATACATTCTAAGTGTTTACATGACTGATGGAAAAGATATTTCTTTCACTACTTCGACTTTTCTTGGCTTTCTGCTTATTCGCTTTTGCAACTCACGGCATCAGCTTTCGTTGTTGCTATTGCTGGGAATGTTTAAAGAAGAGAACTTCAAAAAGTTTCGAATGCTCTGCCCATTGTGAATTAAATGTAACGAAATGTTAGAAAATAATCATTAAACAGGATGAAGGAATAGAATTATCTCGTTTCTTTTGCAGAATTATTATGAGCGTTCGAAAATCTTCAAAGACTCACGCGTTGTCAAGTTTCTACTTTCAACTTAACTTTTACCTTGCACTTTATTGGCTTCTATCTTTTTGCTCCCTTGCTAAATTATTTTGACCTCGTCTATTTTTAGTAAACACATTAATATCTTTGCTTTATTAACAAATTGTTTAAAAGAGAAGTTCAATTTTTACACTTGTTTCATATAATTTATAATTTTGTGTTTCTATCTTGTCTGTATACATGTATATTTTCCTTTTATTGTGTACATTTTCCTTTTGATGCTTCCTTTGCTATATCTTTATCATGAAAACTTCAATATTGTATAATACAGTTTTATAGTAAATTGGATATAGTTACAATTTTACAATAGCTATGGTACAGTTTTACAACAAATAATTAAATTATAAATTTTAACTTCTTCTTTATTGTCTAAGATTTTATTTAATTGTTTGAAAGTTTATGCACAGCTTTTCTTTCAAAATGCAAAATGCACAATTTATATATTCGCACGAATATTAGGAATTATGGAACAAAGAAAATGCTTTATTTTTTGCAGCCCGAAATAATACAGCGAAAAAAGAAGAGAAGAAAGCAAAGGATAGTAAAGGGAACAAGGCAAACGCGAGTGAGTTTAATGTCGGCGATGATGAAATCGACGAATTGAAAGAAGTGATGACGCAGCTCGAGCCAAAGTATCGGCGCTATGCCAACTGGCGAATTTGAATGCTATTTGAAACTATCTATCATTCTTTCGGAGGTCGTTGATGCAAAACAGATGCACGCTTGGCTCCAAGGACTGTTGATTCCGTGAACACTTATAATTATTTACTTAAATCTTTTTACGGATTCTTAGGTTCATATATCTTTGATATTATAGACTCTTGGTTTTCTTATCCTTCCGCGCTTTTGCGCTTAGAAGTTCTTAGTTTCTAGACAAACTTAAAGACATTTGCCATTACAAATTTTGACGAGTATGAATTAGGAACCTATTTTAATCATTGTTACTATGATAATTGTGTTAATATAATAATTGTGTCCTCTTTTCAATAATTCTTGTTTCATGATATTTGATAGTATTTTTATATATACAGGTATTTCGGTACCATCTTTGTGAATTCGGATTATTATTATGAATAGTACTATAGTACCATAATATCCTGCATATGTAACACTTTATGGATCTTTATCTTTCATTTTATATTCTTGATATCTGTAAAGTAATGTATTTTCGCAAATCCATATTCCACAGATCTTTGGAGTTGTTGCATGTTGAAATAATATGCGGAATTAATTCACAACGCGAATTTTTTGACGACCCCATGGTATGTATATGAAGTACACATAATAAGCGAGCGTTGAAAACTTAATTTTTAACTATAAGTATCTTGTACTATAGCTAGTTTTTTGTCGATTATTTTTTATTTCGCGAAGAGGCGCAACTGTTGGAAAATAGGGGAAGATGAAATAGAAAATGTACAGTAGACGATTGATTCTAGTCCCGAAGACAGTCGATCTGTCTTGGGAAATTATAAACTTAACATGCACCACTGTCTCTCGCCGCGCGTAGATATTACACGCTGGCAGTGATTAATGTAACGCCAGTGCTTCTTAAACTTACAAAACACGGGACACCAAAGGAGATAGAGTTTTTTCTTTGTCGTGCCTCTGAAGATTTTCCTTAAGCAAGCGAAAGTTACAACTATAGGGTGTTCCACTACACAATCATTGACGATGTCCTTTCAATTAGAAGTTAAACTGAAAACAGAGTAAGCGATGGTTTCAGCATTGATGCAACAATAAATAGTGAATAGAAATGTTAAAAATTGCTAATTTTTATTAAACAAATATCTATATTATAAATAAAAGAATATCTCTGTGTGCATGTGTATGAAAGGACATCTGAACGGAGAAGAACACCTTGTATATAAAATATAAGGAATAGTATAAACTTTTTCAGTGTAACTTTCTTTTTATGATTAAATCTTATTTGTGTTGGATGAATATAGTGAAATATATATATATATATATATATATATATATATATATATATGTATATATAGATATAACAAAGGATAAATATTTGTCGCAATTAATATACTAATCAATGTAGAATTATCTGTTATATATTTCCAGATTTTCGTGGAACACAGTTTAAGGAACACTGACCTAAGAAATATGGCGATTACCTTAAACGAAATACTTTAACGAATTATTACTTAAGTGTACATCACTCTTAACTAAAATTGAAAAACTTCCTGAATGCCTTGCATATATAGTATATCGCAGAAAATATGAGAATCATTAATAGATTGCTGTCAAAGATGTTTGAAACTGTTTTCTTAATAGTTAAAAGCCATATTTAATATTTTGTATAATAATTTACTATCGGCATATTGATAATAAAGAGACGCAACGAATCAAGTTTTAGGAATGTAAATAAAAAATAAGATTATTTTTTAATTAATTAGAGATTTTATTTGTATTTGCAGAGATCGAATGAAGATATTTAATGTTAAAAATTAAGAGATTGCTTAAAAGATTTAATTTTTTGTTTAGCTATGTTGAATTTTTTAGTTTTATTAAGGAGATAAGATTTCTATTATTGGTTACCATATTCTCTGAGATATTCTGTACATTTATGTATATTTGTATGTACGGATGTGTGGTATGTAATGTGTGTATTGATTGCAGGAGAACGCATTGAGAAATATTCGCGGTTACTGAGTGATCGCGCATTACATCACAGACGATAGGTTTCGAAGGCGACTCGAATCTGTTTTGTGAGAGAACTTATTTAAATGAAGTTCTAATAATATACGAAGCAGGAAAAATGTTCTCTTTTTACATAACATATTTATAGTTATATTTTTTTAAATATTATAAAGCAATTTATTATCTTTTTTGCACATTTATAATTTAAAGAAACGAAACTAACTTAAAGTCATCTGCAATGTAGATGAAATTCTTATTGATATATATATATATATATATATATATATATATATATATATAAATTTTTTTATAATAAAAAATAGAGATATATATATATATATATATATATATATATTTTTGTTTATATA
>Ga0157363_1002850_pt1 | contig 15403 bp, 8 predicted proteins | sample AttsexASBM1_FD_111477 | JGI IMG/M metagenome (GOLD analysis project Ga0157363, IMG submission 111477) | Fungus gardens microbial communities from leaf cutter ant in Ribeirão Preto, State of São Paulo, Brazil - Atta sexdens ASBM1 | ecosystem: Host-associated > Fungi > Mycelium > Unclassified ...
CGCGCGCGCACGCACAAAATTGTCAGACAACAATTAAAATTATATAATGTATTATAACTAAAACTATGATTAGATATTAAATCATTTTTTATCTTACGATATTGATGCGATAAAATAAACACATTATATCGGACAAGTGTTTACATATTGATAGATAAGTATTCCTCTAAAGAAAATCATACATTTCGTAATATCGAATTTAGATTGAAGAACTTTAAAAATGTTGAATCTAGGCTCGCGAAGCATATACACAAACACTAACGCACACTATTGGACAACCCCTATTTACATGAAGTTCACGATGCCAGAAGAGCTTTCAAACTTGAAATCTCCTTAAAAGAAGCAATGCGCTTGCGACGCAGTTTCTTTCTCCCAACATGGGAGAAATTCGTTCCACATTGATATTCCTAGCAAGTATCCTGTGAGTATGTTTTTGTTTTCTTCACGGATCGATGAATCACGTGTATTTTTTGCCCGTTGGGATCTTCAATCGGATACAACTCGGAGACTTGTATCGAATGTGCCGGATTACTTAATCTCGACGAAGCCATGTTTACTCGGGCTTGCCCGTCACGTCTCTCGAAAAGCTAACGCAAGCATTTACACCCCGTGCATTGTCGTCGAATACGATCGACAATATTGTCTTGATGATGCATAATAATACTTCGCAATTGCATAATCGATTCATTTATCGAGCGTCGTAAATCATCGTCATCAACGAATTGAACGATTTTGATGTTGTAAAGTTGCCTGTGTTACTTCTAGTACACATACATCTGGGTATCTATCATGGAACATGTTGGAATGAATTCCGATAGAAATGTTGAATGTTTTCCCTAGAAAACACAATAGAAATTTAGAGAATAACTGAATAATTCTGATCAAAATCCATTCCGACTTGTTCCATGATAGGTGCCCTGTTCGGAGTTTGACCGGATTCACTTATTCTATTGCTATCCGTATAGGCTTATACGCATATATTATAGATAGCTATAATGTTGTAACAAAAATTTCCAATCGAATCGAACACAGTTCATGTCAAGGTTTTGATTAGTTTTAAACCGAGGGACATTTCGAAATGCGGAAGTAACGCGATACAAAGTGTAACAATTGTATGTATGTACCTATATACGTCGCATTTATAATTTTAATATCGTATACGAATGAACACTACATTATATACACGTGCATTTTATTAATGTAAAAAGCACATTGTATTCATGCAAATGTATTGTAATATTAATGTGACAGTAGCATAAATCTGTTATGCAAAGGATGCATTGTATTAATGTTATCATATAATAAGAAACATTCGAAAGCAAAGCCAGATAACAAATATGCATCAAAATATCGCAAATAATAGCAATTATTATTTAAATTTGAAGATAATTGCTATTATAATGTCAATAAAAAAATATTCGATTTCTATATCAATAAAAAATAAAATTTTACATTGTTTTTCTATTTCATAAAATTTTACGTTAATATATTGTATATAACGTACACACACACTCTCTCTCTCTCTCTCTCTCTCTCTCTCTCTCTCTCTCTCTCTCTCTAAAGTCTTTGAAATAGCATCTAACGCTAAAAAGTAAAAATTGAGCAAATTTTGAAAAAGAGTGAATCAATTTTCAATCTTTAACAGTGAGATTTCACTCTTTCAAGTGAGATTTACTTTTAAAAATTTTAAAGAGTATAGTAAACGAAAAGCTCCGTAAAAGCATTATAACATATAAATGCAAACCGTTAAATTTTACAACATAAAAAGCTTTTTATTGAAGCTTTTTGCTACAAAAGAATATCAAAATGTCAATAAAAGCTGATATATAAAAGTTTCCTGTAACAATATCTCGTGTCAAATTTTGCATATTTGTATATGTTTTTGCTATTTATGGTACTTGTTGAAACTTGTTTTGTTTGATTTTTAATTAACACTATATATGATAAAAAAAAGAGACAGCATTTATCCGATATATTTATAATTGTATAATAGATTTTAATATCGAAAAAAATTAAATGACTACGTGATACAGAGTTTCCGTTTCATTACAAACACGAGAGGTCATGTGATAGAAACCTAAAGTAGTAAATTGGAAGTTGTATACCAACGCAATACTCGGTGTAGCGTGAAGGTAATTTAAATCGCAATGCAGTTTTATGACAACACAATTTAGCAGTAGGCACAAACAATTCTATTCCGGCGATGCGTAATTCGACAAATTAAAACGCTTACGATTGATATATATAAATCATCATATATAAGAATGTAGTAGAAACAGAGTGACCAGATTATTTGAAGAAATCTTGGCACTTAATAGAATTTACGATATTAAATTATTGGTGTAGCATTTGATATACGTCTTATAAGTTAATGGAACAAAGTGAATAGAATCAATTCTAACTAATATTTTCATTTGTTGTTCATTTGTTGCTAAAAAAAAGAAATTTGTTGCTCTGTTAGTTTTTTTAAAATGATGTTCCGTAAAGAAAGATTTTAGTTAGCAAAATAATAAATAAATAATAACACTTTTTAAAGTTACAAAAAAATTACACTTAAAAATTACACTTTAATTACACTTAAAAATAATGAAGGAATTTATTGCTATCGAAATATTCAAGTTTCGAATCAGTTATATGCGAAAAAATTTCTCAGTGTGTAAGCGATATAGGCAATAAAAAAGATAAGGTATCAGCACATGTTGCATATAATTCCAAAATGTGAAGTTAGTACATTTTATTGAAACATTTTATTAAAAAAGTAATGACAGTTCCAGTAGCACTTTTCATAATTCTATAGTTCTTTATAAAAAAAAATTTCCATGTTTTATAATAAAAATCAAAATTAAAAAAGTAGCAACCGAAACTCTGTTTAATCCTGTGAAACTTGCAAAAAACTATAAATAATAATGAAAAATCCGTGAAAAAACTGTAAATAATAATAGAAAACCTTTCAACATGTAGGTGGTACAAGAAAATACCAGTAAAAAAATTTATCGCTCGTTTATATATTTGATACTCTTCAGGTATTGTTCAAATTTGTTGTCAAAAGTATAAAAGTTTCAAATTTATTACTTTGGAAATATTTATTTTGTAACATTTTGTAACATTGCATTTTTAATTGCATATTTCGAGAACAATAAACCCAAACAATATTTCAATATTAATTTTAAAAGAATCGAATTTCGTACTTTATTCTTGAATCGTGTGCTTAGAGGTTTTTTTTATTATTTCTACTTAATTCGCAAATAACAGATTCAAACTTGAATATTTCGATAATAAATTAGCAATAAATTCCTTATACTGATCGTTGAGCATATTCATTCATTCTTATGTATATATTGTTCTGCTAACTTAAATCTTCCTTTAGCAGAACATTATTTTTTATGAAAATTGATACAGTAATAATTTTTTTTCTTTAGCAACTTTTAGCAACGAACGACCAAGAAATAAAAATATTAATTAGATTCCGCGTTCACTTTGTTTTACTAACTTATAAGACGTATTTAGCATTTAAATATAGCCTTGGGTATACATTATAAGTATTTTGTGAAAGGAAATAACTTAATCACATGTATCTCTTTTCTTATTACTTATATCCTTCAACTTTTCAACGTCTCCTCGATAATCTGTGAAATTCGTCGAGCTCGAAGACGCGCTACTAAACTTTTCTCATTATGCGTAACTATTCGAGCCGCCATTATCTTGCTTTAGTACCGCAACTCAGACGTCAAAAACTTTCCTAAACAATTTTCTTTGTGGCATAGTGAAGAGTAAAATCAGCAAAATCGCGAGACAATGCATAATAGAGAGATGTGTAACGAAAAACGACGAATCATTGTGATCAATTTTAACAATATCCGTTTGTCTGTCTCTGCTTATTGAGAAGAAGCGAACCTAAGGGACGCTGTTTAAAAATTAATCCACCATCCCTTCCGGGCATGAGAAATATAACGCAATATCTATCATCAGCGAGAATTTATCGTAGAAAGTACAAAGCTTTCAGACCGGATATACAGCAAAATTCCTTAATCAATCCCTTTTCCTGTCTTTAATGTCGGTCCGTCGCTCTAACGGAACGTTTTCCGTCATCGATAACCAAATTATGCGAAAAGCAGGAGCTCTCTGTTCGCGGAAGCAGATCTAAGCGCATGTGATGTATAATAATACAAAAAAATCTTAGAATAAATATTAATAATGGAAATTAGAGATTATCGTATAATCGTGTTAATAGCTATGTTAAATTGAAAATAATTTACTAATATTGTAATCTTAATATATACTTCTTTGAATAACTAACATTTATTACAATAAATAAATATTTACTTAATAAAAAAATGATGATAGTTCAAATTAATAATTTTTGTATCAAATATGTTAACATTTACCGTAAATGTAAGTGACTTGGGACAGCATATATTTTTAAAGTTAAATTTAATCATGGTACCTACCTATGAGTGTTTAAAGAAAGTTTAAATCTCAAATTTTTTTTAATGACTCATGTGGATGGGTGTCATGATTAAATTTAACAAAAGTATATGCTGCCCCCAGTCATCTACATTTACGATAGTAAACATTTTCTTAGAATTATATTCGAACAAATATTTATTAAAATTTAGTACTTTTTTGGTAGCAGAAGAGAAAATATAAAAATATAATATATTGTTATGTACATTTCTAACAGATAAAAATAGAAAAATAGAAAAATACTTCACGCTTTATGAATTGCATCTATTATACGGTAGACTCAGTAATATATTCCATCTTTCAATTTTTCTAATAATCATACTAATTGTTTACGTTCTGCAGACTAGAGGAGTTTTTCTTCTCGCATTTATCCGTCGAAATTACCACACTGCACACGCGAAGTTGCCGCATCCTGAAAGTTCTTTCGACATAGTCGGGCCGTTGTCGATAAACTGTAAATTGGAAAGCGAATAGTGCGCGTGTATGCTATACAGCAACACGGGTTACCGAAGACCGCGTTACCCTCAAAGTAGTGTACACCAACACAAAACAATTTCTTTAAAGAGTAGAGCAAAACACCGCCCTCTCCACCGGAAGAACAAAGAAAGCGCTGGTCGGCACTTTCGAACACTTCAATACGGATGTTCCGGTCGTCGCAAAGGAAAATATCTGGAAAGAATCTGACCGAATTAGGAGCAGGAGGAGAAGCCACTGATTCGGAATTCATTCTGACGTCGAAATACTCTAAAACGAAAATGCCTCGTCGCGAAAAAATTTCATTCTATTTATGATCACATTATTCTGTTACTTTCCTTTCTTTATTACTTCCCATTTGTATTCTGGACCGAGAAAGAATGTAATGATATTAATGCCCGATTTTTCATCTTCTAGTTGACTTGTGATCAGATTTAACCTGATGACAATGAAAAACTCATATTTTTTAAATTACGATTCCACTACAAAATTATCAGTTTAGTGACTAATGGAAAGGTAGAAAAAAAAAACACAATTTTTATATTATCAGGTTAAGTGAGGTTAAGTTTAAATCACAAGTTAATCAGAAAAAGAAAAATGGGGCCTTAATGTTATAAAACGATTTGCCTGCTCGTGAGTAAGAACTCCTCGCGACAAATTTAGATAGCACAGCACATTGCAAGCAACGTTTGCATAACAGCGACGTGACGCTGCGGCCGAATAATGCGGTTGATTCATTGCGTTGCTGATAAGCCAATTCAATTTCCGAGAGGTCAGTGTGGTCCGCAGGTGAGATTAATCGCTGCGGCACACCTGAAGGGCAACCGAGGGCTGCCTTGTTGAAGAGGCCGAGCAGCTTATGAAGCATTTCCACAAACGAGATGTCGCCTCATTGAGAGAAAAGAGTATCTTTCTTCACGCGAGGGCCACGATACTTCAGATACCGTCGTCGCGGCTAATTGCAGTGCACTCGGGGCCTTGTGGCAATTAATTACCCGGACAAGCGCCCAATTAAATACGACAAATCGTTGGCATTGCTGAGCGCAACGACACGGTTTCCCTCTCTCCAATGGTTTAGATACGAATGGAAAGTCGGATTACGTGACTGTGTCAGTGAGAGGCGAGATAGATTTGCCTTTGTTTTGATAATAGCGACTATACGTGTACACGTAAGATATCTTTGTTTTTTTTTTATTGTAGAAAAAGAAGAGTAACAACTTTGCAGAGTAAATCATAATCGATCGTTCGTCATTAAAGATATGATTATTAAATTGTATAAATGATTAATTCTATATATATATATATACATATATATATATATTAAATCTTAGAAATCATACATTATGCTATCAAAACGCGCAGTAATTAGCCTATTAATTTACTATCTCGAAATTGATAAAATATGATCTGATGGCACATCCGAATGGCCAATATATCCAATTTTATCGCACTACATTGACCATTTCCCTTATCGCATCTGCAATATATCGACGATTATAAAAGATGTCTATTATAATTTCATATAATCGACATTTCTATTTATTTCTCTCAAAAGTAGGACAATCGAGAAAATTTTTATTAAAAGCGTATTAAACGTACGTATCAGATTCTACCACAATCGATAACGAGATCAATTAATCATAATACATATTAAATTTTCCACCATTTACGATGACGGATAACTAGCATTAACACTATTGGATTAATTCAAGAAAAATTTAATTTTCTTATTGTAATCTATTTATCTGTAATTTCGCTTTTAATCCTAGATATAATTCAGCGGAATCCAGGACTTTCGTGAACTTTAGAGTACTGGTAATCTCTATATCTCACAGTATGTTCAGAATATAAACTACCGTTTATTACTTTCAGGATCCTTTAAACTTATTTTAATGAGAAGAATTAAAAGTTCTCTGCATCCAAATAGCATTTATTTGTTCTTACGTGATAACATTTGATAACATGTGTCGCAATATAAAGATAAATAGCAATTTATATAAACTTCTTTGTTATAAATAATGTTTCATCTCAGAAAAGTTCTTGTTCTTATATAAACATTCTCATTAAAATAAATAAATAGAGACGTCGAAACTGTTTAGATCCTAATGTAAAAAAAAAAAGAAAGAAAAATTTAAGTCAGAGAGTAATGTGATTTCGATAATAAAATAAAACACAAAATATAAAGATAAGAATATCTAAAAATTTTTCTTTGTCATCAATAAAGCCCATTCTTATTAAGTTAGTAAGTCTTAAGATTATCGACTACATCGACAATGACAAATTTTCGTTGTCATCAGGTTTCCCCATAATGTATCGTCGGCATTTTCATTGCAGCAATAGCGAACTCCCGACGACATCCGATTAACCGACGTCGACCCGGCGTCACTTCCGTTATTACGAGCGAATTGCCTCGACCCTCGGGTGCACGATTCTCCGTGGTTAAACAGCTGACTCGTGTATACACTGTTCGCGGTACATACAGGTTTATGGAAACGTGCTTTGCGAAAGCCAGAGGTTCTCACTCGAAGCCAATGTTTGACTGGCATACTGCCATTTTCGTTTAACAGAAAATTGGTAATATTTGGTTGACCTCTTTTATGAATTTCCTCATGTAATAGCTATTTCGGAAGACACAAGAATATATAACAGGGAAATCACAATGAATAATATAAGAATGTTCCTTTCTGTGAATTCGTGTTATTATTGCACACAATAATAATGAAAAAAACATTTGAAGGTATAAGAACCTTATTTAGAGAATATAAGAATCAAGTTCTTATCTTACAATTTAATTAGATAAAATAATTATGTTATCATTAATCGTAAAAGAAGTAGCTATGATTTGTAGTTAAAATTCACCGTCGCATACAATTTTTGTGTCCTATTATGCAATTAGCATTATATTTAAACTTACTTAACCGTCACTGATATATTTTTAAAATATATTTTTTCAATCAAAAGTGCGGCTTTCTTAGAATGTTCAATCAAACCTATTATTAATGGTTGTTAAAATTATGAAATACACGCAATCAAATGAATCAGAAGTTAAACCTGTTTCGCACATATCAGAATGTAATACACAAATGTATCTTGAGAAGAATTTTTTTCCGAAGTAAGTAAAAATTTGACAATATCAAGAGATTTAATTCCATGCGGAGTAATTCATCTGTGACAAAGAATTCGACGGATTAATAACTTAGTTTACCTCTTCGCAAGTGAAATAATTTCTATTAATATTACGAGTCAGTTGCTAACGAACCGCGGACTTTCGAAGAGAACCATTAATCCGATATGCCGATATGAAAAACTAGAAATGTTGCACAGCAATACAGCTAACAGTTTTAGATTGGCCGTCTTCAATACCGCGCGTTCAGACTCACATATTCGTTATTGAATGTGAAAGGGGTCAGGCTAATGGTTCGCGGCTCGAGATGCAGTAATCTATGCGATTCCCGCGCTGGGCTATGTCGGTGCATCTATATGTATATACATGGTGCCGCGCAAAATAGAAACCAGTAAACAAAGATTATTGAAGTTATTTTTAAAAGATTAAATCATAGTTTAAATTAATTTTTAAAAATGCAATTGAGTGATTATTTATTATTAATATTTTTTTAATTTAAAGTCTAAAGTAGATTTTGTATACATCTGAATTTTTTATCTTTATTGAGTAAAAATTAATTTAAAGACTTTTTTGTAAGATATAAGTATATAAATTCTTATTGTGTAGATATTATTCGTATTCTCTCTCTCTCTCTCTCTCTCTGTCTTCTCATGACATCTTGTACATAACCACGTACTTTCAGCATTGTATGCAGGTGCTTACACCAGCGCCTGCGACGTGTACACACGATTATACTAGCAGGTATCTCTATGTGCCGTAACTGCCGGGTAATTTACGAATTGTTCGGATGTGGCTGCGAATGTGCGCGCCTCTCCATCTCGCACCGTTTCCCCTCTATCTCTCCTCTCGTTATTATAGCCGAGATGCAACGTGCAACTCGACTATACTCGAGGAGAGTTAGTTCCGCTTAAAGACGATCGCGATGCAGCTTCGCCTGACGATAAAACACGCTAATAACTTTGTTGAAATTCACATAACTGTGAACGACGATGTAAGCGCTCTCATAAATTTCATATTCAAATGAAAGAGATTTAATGTTCAATGAATGTCGCGTATAGAAATTCATTTTTCTTAATTTATGTTAATACATATATATTTTGTATGTTAGTTATTAAAGACATAAAATATACGAAAGTATCTCATCTTTTTGTTATCGCTAGTATTCATTGTGCGAAATTCTCTCTAAAAAATGGTATACGATAATAATTTAATTATTAATGAAGAATGGAGAATATTTCCTATCCCGATAAATGGCTTTCCATATTGCCTCGATAATACTTTTCCTCGAAACTGCTATCAATTTTACTCGCAGAAATTAATCGCCGAGCATATGAAAAGTAATTTAATTTCTCATTAGATGTATGGCTATTCTCGAAATGACAGACCTATATACGATATTAATTTTAAATAATACCTTGTTGAGCAAAGCATAATGAAAAGACTAAATGTAAAATTAGTCTTGCTTTGGAGGCACATTAATATAATGATCACTTGCGAATTCATCAAATAATTTTATTAATCGTTATTGTACCACCGATATTTCGTTAATCGATGTTTCGTTAATGAAAGTTTCGTTAATGGAAGTTGTATTTTAATGTTGTTTATTGTATTATATCTACTTTTAAATACTTGTATTATATTGTTTTAATAATACACATTTCATTAAAAATTTTTCAGCAAATTGAAGGCGTAAAAGCTAATATTAATATTGCGATAATTTATATTTTGTACCGCTAAAAGCAACTGTTATAAAAACAACCAAACACAAACTTAATTGCTTACATCAAATGAAATTAATTTCACGGATGACAAAAATATCTCATTAATGAAAAATTGATAGTTTTCCATAAATTCTAGCTTTCGTTTTTAGCCATACATTGAATAATTACAATAAGGGGCATAAAGGGCATCATTGTGATTGAATTGCATCAATAATGTGATTTAAGCGAGGTTTACCTAATTACAGTATAATGATATGCACTTACTATTTCGTAATTCTATTCATAATGTAGGCAGAGAAGAAAAATTTTTAATCAACTATGGTTAGCCCTAATTCACATTAATGCAAACCCATATCTATCGGCATTTGACTGCAAACGTGTATGTTCCGAAATTAATGAGCGGTAATACATCTCTGTTGCCGAAATTGCTATTCCGGATCGTTTGCTATAGCGGATCGTTTCGTTTGGACGTTAACATAGAAAATTTAACACGTCGCGTTTATACATATATATATATATATACAACATGCTCTATTATATATAACATATAATATTATCCAAGTGAATTCTTTTCTCAAGTACGTTATTCTTTAGAATGCTTTGTAAAACATATACTGGGGAGTTTCTACTATAACGGACAAATGCTAAAAGGAGACATTTCCGGCTGATTCATGTAACATTTTTATGACATGTATTATCGCTTGAGAGACGATTTACAAAACCCAGTGACGCAAAACGCATCCTTTAGCATATGTGGTTGTATTCACAATCTCACTTCGTTGATTTAATAAATAGACTAGGCTAATCGTCGAATCGTCAACGCTTTGACGAACGCGGCGGAGTTAAGTTCGAGTCATCGCATAAAAAAAAAGGTCATGGCTCAACTTGCGCACAGCTCAGTTAACATCACAATACACAATTCCGAATATAAAAATTTAACTTTTACATAAATTTTCATTAAAGATACACGCGCGCTCATTTAATACGTGTTATAAATTATTCAGTATTGTGACCGAACTACGGCCGTGTGTGGGTGTCTACGTATGAGCCTCGCCTAGAGCATTGGTTTTACAATGGGAACGTATCTTAAAGCATCAGATATAAGAGGCGGGAGGCGAAATACTGCAGCAAGCGTGCGCTTGCTTCTTCCCCGAGGATTTAGTGCACGGACGAAAGAGAGTTAAAACGTTTGTTACTTGTGATTAATGGCAGCGCACACCGCGGTCGTTAGGATCCGCTTCCGTTCTTTTTGTTAACACTTGGCCTCGCGGTTCCGCCCGCTCGTATCTGATTTCTTTGCGCGTAAACGTTTGCACTTGATATATAACCGCTATTTTGTTGCATCCCATTGCGTCCCTCGCGCAGCCGCTGACTGTTTTTATTATTATTACGCGATGTTAAATAGCTTTTGCCACGTGTTCGACCCGAGATATATGGGAGTATCCGCCGAAAATATAGAATATCACGGAAACGATACGTTAATCAATGTTAGAATTAAATTGAGCAAAAAATATCAGTTTAACTGATTTTAATTAATTCTTTTCACAGCTGCCGAGATAAATTACACTTCATACGTTCGCTTATGACTGATATTATATTTTTAAGTTTAAGTAATTCACATTAATGGATTTCATTCACATTAATGGATTTCATTTTCAAAGAAAAGTAAAAAAAAAGATTAACGCAACATTTTTTTTAGTATTGTAGAAAAAATGCATTTTTGAAAAATGTTACCTTCGTAAAGTGAGATTAGTCGCTATGAAACACAGTGATGAATACAGTAGATTAGAGACAGGAAGGGTTAATGTTACCTTCGACGATAAAGCTATCGCGCAATATGTATACGATACGGAACGCCGTTAATAGCTTTAACAGGACACTAACAGCTCATTTTCTACCCTGCGATAAGTGTGTAAACGTGCGACGGGGGAGATCGATCCGAAGGCTCTTACTGCGTAACTTCCTCGAAATGTCCTCGAAACGAGACCTTCTGAACGACCGGCCGTAATCGATGATATGTTACCAACATGAGACACAAAGCCATTATTACCTGGTAGATGATATCCCCCTCTCATTAACTCTGCATGATGCACTCCCTTATTCGAATTTCAACGGATGCCTCTATCTAATGATTGTGCGGATTATACAAGAGAACAAAAGACTATAACAAAATATGCAATGTTATCTCTCGATATATCCAAATATAGGTCAGTGACATCAAAAACAATCTAATAAAGAGCTCTTGCAATTCAATATTCTGAATGAGATAAACGAAGAAAGTGTCATGTTAGATGTTAAATTAGCTATAAATTGTTGTGGTAATTTTTATTTTATATTCATGTACTATTATTCTTTATATATAGATATCTTAAAGCGATATTAGTGTTTATCGTATCCAAAACACTAATAATATAACTCATAAAATCAGCAAAAAAAAAAACGAGACGAAATAAAAAGCAATGAGGGTAATTTAATTGGATGGAGTCCTAATAACATTTTCGATTGAGGCGTAGTCTGAATTGCTCCAAGAGCGATTAAATCCGATTTTCCTGAGTTTCTACGTCATTTAAATGTATTTCAGAGTTCCGAAATAAAATCTCAAGTTAAAATATAAAAATGTGTGGTTAAGGCTACGAATAGCTCAATATGTCAAACATGCTTTTAATCAAATCCAAATTTATGATTATTGAATTTAATTCGGGACCATTCCCAAGTCGCTTCAATCAAAAAAAAATCATAAAGTGACCGTTACATAACGTTCATTATATTCCGAGTCAATGACATCAAAGTTCAAGAATAATTAATGTTGCTAAGATTTTGAGCTCGAGAAGAAAAATATTTTTGTTATGAGATATAAATATAATATATGCCTCGTCAATAAAATTTCGAGCAGATTTGTTGACCACTATCGAAAAAGTTTGATCATATATCATGGTCTATTACGTGTAACAGAAACAAATAAAGCAGTTAGGAAGAAACTACCACAAATTCAAGATAGAAGTAACGTTCGATAAAATTAAAGACTTCAAAAAAATTGCGAGACGACAAAACAAATGAACAATAAACTTCTTTTAGAATCGAATGACGAACAGCTCCTTATCAAGAAAACGAATCCATTTATGCGGTGGTGAATCTCATTATATTACTGAATACTTGATCTTGTTATACTGCTGATTGATTTTCAGCTCGCCATTCATTATTCAATTGAACTTGTAATGTGATAGCAAATTGTTTCTGTATATATATATATATATATATATTCCTAATATATATTTTAAAACGATCTATATAAGACGCATAACTTACAGTTCCATTATATTTCGTGGGAACTTGTGATGTGAATGTCACGACGTTTAAGTCATTGTGAATATTCAACATACGCAGTACACTAAGATTCAAAAGACATTCAAAAGACATTTATCATTTGTCTATTATATATCCGTGACATTGTGATATTATAGGTTTCAATGTTTTCAACGTAATATCGCGAACAATTTTCTCAGTAACTTATATCATAATGTTAGACATTTATAATTCGTAATAACCAACATTATGACAGTATCAGAATACAAACTACTTTTTGATAGATACATATTAAGCTTATGATGATAAAGCAAATTGAGTCGTTGGAAAAGAAAGTGCTAAGTCATTTATACAGTCATTCACATAGTGAATAACTATTAAAATAAGACATAAGACGAAATATTTTTAATAAAATTAATAAAGGTTAGAATAACATTATAATACTATTTGATAAATTTGTTATACGGAGTGGAGACACATATAATAAACAACAGGGGGAAAGTTGTTTTGAAAAAAATTAATTAAAAATGTAGAATACATTTTTTTTCGCCCAAGACTTTATAGTGAGCAATTTCTCTCTTAATAAAATTTAACTTTATCATAGTTTTTAAAATCCTGCTACTTGTAAAGTTATACAAACATGTTATGTAAACAAGATAACGTTTACAATACCTTTCCACAAATCATCTTCATTAAATTAAGTGTGACGTATTCCGTGACTTTCAAAAGCCTTAGAAGAAAAAATTTACTCTGCAATTTAGATTTATTTTGTATAAGAAATCACTTGCTGTTCAATTATATTGTAGGCTTGTTCTCATCCTGTATATGTATAATTTAAAAAATATTTTATATACTGTATTTTATATACAGTGAGTATAAAAAGTATTTGTATATACAAGATTTTTTATAAAAAAACCTCATATGTAGAAAATAAATATTAATTAGCAATTTTACATAACACATTCTGTTTTAACATAAACAAATAAGCTTTGTGTATATCCCTGATAGAAGCTAAATTTCTCGACTATATGAATATTTTTTCAGTGTTCAAACAATACACTTTTTAATTTTCGTTTATTTTTAAAATAATATATTTTATATAAATAATTGGTATACATAATTTTGATTTGAAACATACTTTATTCTTTATGAATAAATTGTTAATTACTCAGCAAGAAATGACCATCAATTAAATATCAAATCGAATTGATGCCGAAATCATTATATTGATATCAATTCGTCATCAATCTGATTCATCACTGATCATTTTTCACTGGATAATATTTACTTTTTAAAAATAAAGTTCTCGAAAAAAATATTCTCTTTGTATGAATACGTTTTATATTCATTGTACTCATGCTTTATTGCGCAAATGTTATTTAGTAATAATTAAATTAAAATTATTTATATTAAAGTATTGTTTTAATGTTTTAATCATAAATGACATAAAAATTAAAATAATATCGTTCCAACTGACATGTTAAATGCGTTCATCTCTCTCGTGATTGTTAATAATTTGTGTGAAATATAAGCTTTTAAATTACTTGGTTGTAATATGAATATTCTTTATACCGCGTTGTGCTATTTCATATCGAACATCATTTTGATTACTCGTATTGCATATATGCAGAACGATGAAAAGCTTATAGCAAGAAAGCTTCTGATTAATTATACACAGCAAAGCCCACAGGCTTTCAATCGAGAGTACAGAGTAATTAGTCACGAGCGTCAGATACACACATTACTATTAAGGAAAGAAACCTTTACTACATCACAAATCGAAGGCTGTATAAAAAAAAATGTAATTCGTAATTAATTTGGTTCTTAACTACTAAGAAATCCAAAGAAAGTTTGAATTTATATCAGTTTATAACTGTTATTTTATGCTGTGATTTCATGTTGTGATTTCATGCTTTTTTTTGTACATAAAAAAAAAATAAAAAAACTTGAAAAGTAGAAATCATAGATTACAGTAATATTGATAACAATATCTTAATCATGAAATTTTTAATCATGAAAATACGATATATACATAATACTTTTCTAAAATATTCTCTTGTAGTTTTTTTTATAGCTTTTAAGAAAGTAAATATTTTTCCAATATAAAATATTTTTTTCTTAAAAAATCTAAGAATTTGATACTTTATTACAATTAAAAAAATTACTAAAGTATTATTTAAAAATTAGTAAGGAACGTAACATCACAAAAATGTCATTCGATCAAAAATCGATAAAAGTTCGAAAAAAATGCAACTCACGCGTTAGCAAATGCGCAGTAGCATTAATAAACGAAGCGATTCATTGTAGTTTATCACCC
>Ga0157363_1002851_pt1 | contig 15403 bp, 5 predicted proteins | sample AttsexASBM1_FD_111477 | JGI IMG/M metagenome (GOLD analysis project Ga0157363, IMG submission 111477) | Fungus gardens microbial communities from leaf cutter ant in Ribeirão Preto, State of São Paulo, Brazil - Atta sexdens ASBM1 | ecosystem: Host-associated > Fungi > Mycelium > Unclassified ...
ATATATATATATATATATATATATATATATATATATATATATATATATATATATATATGTATTTTTTACTCTAATAAATTTTTTATATCAAATATTACAATTACTGGAAGTAGTTCTATGTTACGTCATATGTCGTCATATATTACTACAGTAGTAACATTACTGGCTCAGCATTAACACTATTGCGTATCAGTAGTAATACTACTGCAGTAGCAGTGATACTAGTAGTATTTTTATGCTTCCAAATATTGGAAACTCCAAATGATATTGAACATGTATGATAGATCAACATTTAAATTTCATTAATTTAAAAATCGATATCGTTTCGATATCGATTCAAGCTAGAATTAGTCTAGCTAGATTTTGATAGAATCGATGATATTTTTCCTTGATTTTATACTCATTTATGATAAGAGACATTATTCCCTGAAAATTTCCTCAATACAAAAATGACGTAATAAGATTATATTAAATGAACTACAAAGTACAAATAAAAGTAATGTTATTCAGCACGAATAGAACAATAAAATAAAGTACAGAAAGAATTACTAGAAGAAAAGATGTAGATTTTATCGACAATTGTAAAAAATATTCCGATTCATATAAAAAAATTCTACAATTTTCTAAAAAGATATAAAATTATCTATAAATTCTGAAAAATTTTGAGAAAGCTTTTATGATTAGAGCGATATTGCAATTGTCAAAATAAAATCGTAAAAAACGTCGATTCGACCTTTGAACGAAAATATTTAAAATATAAGATTACATATCACAAATTTATATCAAAAATGTTAAAAATGTATCAAACTCTCATTGCACTCTCTACATATATAATTTTTTTCACTCAAAAATATTGAAATTTCAATGCAAGTTTCGAATCGACAACTTTTCCATCGTAACAACGTCGAAACGACATCTTTTCGAAGAATTTTCGAGGAATTTCTGACTGGATTACAATTCCACTTAACACTATTCGCAGTAGATATTATTACGAATTCGGTAAGATGGGTAAAGTAATGCGACGTATTTCTTTCAAATTTCTGGTTGATGAACACTTCCGCGGTCGCGCTTATATATCTTGTTATCTTCTGTATATATTTTGATTTTCAGGACAATCTTAGCTCTTCCGCATTATTCCGTCAGCATTCCGCTTATCGGACGAGGCCAGCATCTTCCGCGCAAATATCTTGCGTTCGTGTTTATAGTTTATTCTCACTTAGAGTCTTCTTTTATATTAATTATATTCAATAAATATATTTCGGCAATATCTCGGTTTAACTTTTGATTGTTTATATTTCCTGGCGTAATTGTCACTTGTGTAATTAGCACTCGTGACAAATCAATCATTTAGTAAAGAGAAAAAGAACGTTCATCCATTTCTTACTCTACTCGTTTTTTTATCCATATCACCTTCTGATGGTTACGTCCATTTTATGAGTGCGTTTATGCAGTACTGCCGCAAATATCATTCGTTTAGTCTATCTGCAAAGGCGACTGCAGCGCAGTTTGTCATTCGTTTACGCAGGAATGTACACCATCTGCGCAGCTATCTCGGAAGTCCTGCTCAAGATGCTCTGCTCGCAGTATTGTGTAAATGAACGACAAATTACGCTGCAAAAGTCGCTTTTGCAAGTTAGATATCTTACTGTTCATAATACCGCCAACTATAATAGCCGACTGTATTACTAAAAATGAATTTTATTAAAATATTAAAAAATGAAAAGTTATTAAGAACAATTTGTCGAAATCAATCCTACTAAAGTAAAAATAATGCAATGTAAGATATAATAGAAAAGATGTGAAGTTTGCTAATTTGTATTGCGATCAGATTAACTTAAAAATCACACTTTTTTAAATGAACTTTTAAATCACATTTTTTTAGATTAAAAATATCAATACACATAAGAATTATGAATATAATAATGAATATAACTTTTTATAAATAAAATGTATAATATTTTAAGGTTTATTTAATATTTCTGAATTCTTTATTTAGGCCTAATTTCATAACTCACAATTAGAAAGAGATGAGAAATAAGTTGAATCTCAATTAAGAGTAATCATGAGTTGTGAAATTGGCGCTCTATTTTTGAGCACATATGAATAATTTTGCAAATTTTGAAAATGACAGTTTCTCTTGAGAGTGATCGATTTACACAGAATTGTTCAAGAATAGGGTTCCTAAACCTTAATTTTCAATCAGCTCAGCTTTTCCAGATTTTTTATTGCAAGATACGATCCAATACGATACGAGCAACTATTCATATTCAGAGATCCATTCAGTAATTCAAGTCATGTGATGCTAGCTAGATGAGAAAGCAATTGATGCGCTACTGCATAAACAAATGCACTCTATATGTTGATGAGTAATACTGATAGCGCGCTTCCCAAATGCAGCCCCGGTAGGTGCAAATGCGCTGTTCGGGTGTTGCGTATCCCTAATCTAAATAATATAATTATATTTTGTTTTAAGAAATTTAATTATAATAAATTATAATCAACTATTATTTAAATTAATGAATAAAATGCACATTAAAGAAGGATGTTAGAAATGGCTGATTTTTGCAAAAAAAATATGTAAATAAAAGAAATAATAGTTTTTGTAAATTATTTTGACTTTTTGAATATAACATTATTAAAAAGTGAACATAGCGTTTAAAAAACATCTCGAAAATTGAACAAAAACATTGAAATTTCGATAAATACATTTTGTTCATATTTTATTTTCGAAGTATTCTCTAAACACTATACATATTTTAATAATTTTATCGTATCCAGGAAGTCAAAATCTATTTTTTTACTTACACTTTCTTGACTAAAAATCCTTTTTTAATAACCTCCCAGTAATTAAGTGGAAATGAAAAATTTTTATATGACAAAACTAAATTTTTTTTAATATTGCTTTATGAAAATGATCAAAATAACTAATTTTAATTATTAGTTTATATGATTTACAAATCATATTTTTTTAATTTACGATTGTGCGTATGTGTTTGTGTTATAAAATTTTGTAGAAATATGACAATATTATAAAGTAATGTCTTTGTATACTGTTACTTTTGTCAAAAAATGTTTTCTTGAAAAAAATAATAATTTTTCCTTTTATACAAGTGTAAAGTAGAATTTATTTCTATCTCACCTTTATTAGATTTTCGTAAAAGAGGAACATCATATTTGCTCTGTGTCTCATCGTCCAAGCTTGTTTCACATGTTCCCAATATGGACTCCATACTGCTGAAATTATGGAAATTTAGCTTCTTGAAAAATTGAGAAAAATTAAATTAAATTGTAACAATCAATAATATTTTTCAAAACTTACTGTGATCATTCATGAAATTATTGCAGAACTGTTCGAAAGTATCCTGATACTGGAAATGTGTTACCATTTTCATGAAATTATACCACGAGACTACTACGTCTCTTGGATTTCTTGCGACGTAAATAATCTAGAAAAAAAATCTTTGAAAAATGTTATCTGTAGTTTTTATTTTTTAATATATCCTTCCCATACAGCACCGAAAGTTTTAAAAAATATCTGAGAAATATTTCAACTGAAAAGTGAAACATTTCATAACAATTGTGAAATATGTCTGCAACATTTCTGAGACAACTCTGAAATAGCAAATTTCCGCGATTTTTACACATGAAACCTTGATAAAATGTTACAGAAAGAATCTGCAATCTTTTTGAAATATTACCAAAAAAGGTTTGAACTATTCCTAATAGTACTATAGAAATGATATTTAAATATATACTTAAATAATATTTTAATTTATTATGTCGACATAATAAATTTAAATATTGTTTAAATATAAATTAAGCATATATTTAACTTCAACTATATATCTTGTTTTGGAGTCTTAATTTACAGTCTAAGTCCAAATCATCCACGCGTTTTTTACTGGCTCTGTAATTATCACAAATCTCATTAGAAAATATTTTTTTCTAATGAAATGCCAGAATGTATAGAATCGAAATATCAAAACATAAAAAGTGGTTTTGATAATAAATAAAAAATAATAATAAGATTGGAAATAAGATCATTTATGTTAGATACATTACTTTAAATACGCACCATTACGGTATGAATGTTAAGATGTTGAACTATACAATATATTCATTAAATGAATTAATTTCAGAAAATATAATTACGTGCTGATATGATTGTCGGACTTTTAACGCAATCAATTTGAAATATTAATAATCCCTCCAAATTTCCCCGCCCCCCCCCCAAAAAACCACGCTCACTTACGCGTAACTCTTTATACATAACGGTTATTGCGAGGAATATTGCTAAGGTCTCGATAATCTAAAGATTTAGGACGCTCGCACGAAATGCATAAGATCCAGGTTCGACTCCCGGCCGAGACAATATTTTTCGCAATAAGTTTATTATAGTTTTTAAGATTAAATTTGAGAAATTTAACATATATTTAACATATATGTTAATATACCTTACAAGTACTATTTACGACTGTCGGTAACAATTCGAAAGACATGTGACTTTTAACGAAACGAGGAGAAGACTGATTTCGCACAAATTCGATACTGTATTTATCTGTATTGATTCTACCAGGAATATTTTCTGTTACAATATGATCGTCTAATATTGCTCCTATCCTAAAAATAAAAATATTTCTTTTGACATATCAATGACAGGATACTATTAAAGACTGTCATTCTTACGGGAGTTCCCGTCCCCGTTGAAATTTAAGTGATTAAAAATAATAAACTGATAATGTAGTACTAATTTTATGATTTATTAGTTTCATAGACATATACATATTCGAAATTAATAATATTCGATTTTTATTTAAAATTATGATTTTTTTATCGTCCGATTATCAATAGAGATGATAAATGTAGAGAAAAAAAATTGTAATTTTATAGCAATATATAAGATATTATAGCAATAAGAGTATGTATTAATATGCATATGCTTATTTATAGAATTTTTTTATTATATATAATAAAAAAAATCATTAATTTAATGATATATTATTCAAGTATTTAACAAATTTATATTAATTGTCCATAATGTCAACATTCTTCAAGGTCCTCTTACTTTCTTCTTACTTACTTACTTCCAGGTCCTCGGGACATTCTTTATATGGACTAAAATTTGTCCAGTTGACGGTCTTTAATAGTATCTCGTATGCTCGGATCTAATAAATATATAATTTCCACCGCGCGATAAAAGTTGAACTCAATCCAACTTTTGCCACACGGAAGTAGTATCACATCATGTCAGAAGTTTTGCAAAATGAGACAAACTTAAGAATATTGAATGATTAACTAGTGCGACAACTTCCGCCGCACAGCAAACATTACCGCATTCTATTTATACAACAGACACTGCACCGATCTTAACTTTGACATATGTTGTCAAGATCATGACTTTCAAAAGACTTTAAAAAGTTATTAACAAGTAAAAGTTTACAAACTAATGTCTTATTTCTGCTATATATTTGTAACGATGCATCCCTAAAAACTGCATCGCCCCCGGCAGAACCTCTAGTCATTGCACCCAATATCAATAGGCTATAGCGATGAGGGCGCGATGCGACCGCATATTTTTAAACAAATCTAAAAATAATTCACAGGTGATAGCCGCTCCGCCGCAGATATCCGTTCAAATTCCACCAAATGCCGTTTTCTTCCACTCGTATTGTTAATCGGCGAAAATGATTCCGGGACAATACGAGAATAACAATTAGTATTGGGAGTACAAATAAGTTTCCGCCGTTTTTTATCAAAAATTAAGCACTTATTGTGAAAGAACGGTACATAATGTTTTATTCATAGTAATGGCCATCGCTAGCCACTACTTTTTTCCATCTTTCTAGTAGCATGTGGATACCGAGTCGGAAGAACGCTTCATCTTTTGAGGCTATCCAATCGATACAATTCGATTTTTGGTATCTTCATATGATATGAAGTGCTGCTCAGACAGGCCATGCGTCATCGATCGGAACAAATGGAAGGAATAATGTCTGAAGAATACGGCGGGTGGGTAAAACTCCCCATTTGAGTGTTTCTAAATAGATTTTAACCGGCGCCGCAATATGTGGTCGAGCATTATCATGCAGGAGAATAAGTTTGTCATGCCTGGAGTAGTAATGAGCGTTTTTCCTTGAGTGCTCGGCTCAATCTCATCAATTGTGTTCGGTAGAGAGCCTCAGTAATGGTCTTATTCGGTTTGAGCAACTCATAATACATGACCAAGCTGATCCCACCAAATACACAACATGAGTTTTTTTCCATGAATATTCAGCATGGCTGTCGATTTTGAAGCATGGCCAGATAGTCCCCATTATTTCCTCTTCTTTGGGTTATCGTAGTGGATCCATTTTTCATTACCAGTGACTATACAAAAAACCTTTTCGTTTATGCCTGGCAAGCAGCATTTCATAAAATCGATAAATGTGAAAAATCGGCGTTCAACTCAGCTTTCTCAGCTTCATACTGGAACCCAATTCCCTTGCGTTTAAATCATTCCCAATGATTTCAAACGATATGAACTTGTTTGTTGAGTCACTCCTAATGTAAGTGCAAATTCTTTTTGCGTTTGGCACGAATCTTCATCCAATAATGCTTCCATTCCACGTCTTCGTACACTTTCGGCCTTCCGCTACGTTCTTTATCTTCGACGTCAAATTCATGGTTCTTAACCTTTTGAAACCACTTACTACTACAACTTCTCTCACTTAAGGCAGCATTACCATGCTTCTACAAGCAATCTATGAACCTCAGCTGCAGATTTCTTCAAATTAAAGAAGTAAATCAAAAGTTCCCGCAAACGCTTATTCGGCTCAAAACTCGACATTTTCGTACAAAAAAAAATATATGATGCTGATACAAAATCATAATATTTCAAGATTATGATGTTGCCGGATGTCCAATCTTACGATATATCGTTTTACATCCAACAATTTTAACTATAGTTTATTAGTGGCGCCGTCTTTTGCAAACAGCGGAAACTTATTTGTATTCCCAAAAGCCGCGATTTTTACCGTGCTCTCTTTTCCGTTTCTACTCCGTTATCTTCCAAATTCTTCGTTCGCGAGCACAAAAAGGTAATAGAAACTCTGTTACTGTCAAGCATTCTCAATCGCAACCAACCGGCATATCCTAGAAACCGCTGCATCGACGAAATCTCTGAAGCGGAGTGTATTCTGTCTCGCCGAAATGTTCTCAGCCGCCAATCAGCGAGCATCAGTACAATTATATCGACAGAAATTTCCGTGACGAAGTGTATTCCGTCACACCAAGTGTTCTTGGTAACTAGCTTGTCTCCGTTTTCCGCGTACCGACATAATTCCAGAAAGCATTCTGTCTTTGTCGAATTTCCTCGACCATCGGTTCCTCAAACCATCTGTCCTCGACACACCTGTCCTCGACAATAAAAAAGAGGTAGAGTTTTCTCTGCCTCCGTCGAGTGCATTCTTCGTTTTCTCCTCGTCGCATTGGGGAAAAACGCGTTTACCGCAACGGGTATCGTGAACGTTTGCTGGCGCATACCCACATACCGCGTAAACCAATCAAATGCGCTGCGTCGCATTGATTTGATTAGCGCCCCGCGCCCTGCGCCCCGCGATCCGTGTCCGTAGCGAGACCAAGAAACCGCCAACGATATCAAGCTATATCGTGTTGCGCGTATGTAAACAATCCGTGTGCACGCCCGCACGCACGCATTCACGCCCGCACGCACGCATTCACGCCCGCACGCATATCAAAATATACCACATCTATTACATTTAAATACACTACTATTTTACGTCAACATTATCCGTACAGCACAGAAATTTGTAGCAACATTGCTGCAATATGTTGCATATTGTATGCAATACAATGTCGCAGAAACATTGCAAAGACTTCTTTTTGCAATATTACTCTAACAATGTTGCAACAGTATTTTTAAAATATTTCCAGGAAGAGATACAAATTGACACAAGAGTTATCCTGTCCTTGTTCAAAAATCAGTAAGAAACAAAGACAAAGAATGACTCTTGTCACTGTGTCGATTTGTGCCTCTACTAGAAAGCTCACTTTGAGTGTTAAGACTTGTATATTGATTTGTATAATCTAATAAAGAAAGGATCTAGACATAATGGAAGAATAAGAATTAATGATCACGTTTACACGGCACACTTAATTAAGTTTCATAACATCTGTAGTTATGAAATTGACCAATCTCATAACTATATTCTTCTGAAAAATGGAATAACTGGTTAGTTTCTAACTATATTATATAATATTATTAAACCTGATTAATGTCCATTTCTACCAATATATATTAATTTTAATCTTAGTTCAACTTTGTCTTTTTGTAATTCTAAAAATTAGAAAAAGAAGAGTAAGTTGAACCAAGATTAAAATTAATCTAAACTTAAAATTAATGGAAACGAACATAAGATGTAAACGTAGTCAATGTCTATAATTTATAGAAATTGTACCTATAATTTATAGACATAAAACAATTAGAAGTAAGAATTAAATATAATACACAATGGACTCAATAAGATGTACAGGTCGTGTTCCGATATGCACAGCCAGTACTAAAAATTTATAATTCACGTTATGTGTGCTGTACATTTTCAGTATTGGCAATATATATCGGAACACAGCTATAAAATATAAAGACATAATTAATTAGAAGTCATATTTTATTTATATTCATTGTATGTTACATTTAACTCCTACTTCTAATTTTTTATATTTAAATTTATATAGTATATAGTATAAAATCTTATAATAAATATTACAGTAACGTTGTATTACAGCAATGTTGCTGCATTATTACAATACTTCTGCAATAAAACCAAGTATTCCTCCATTGTGCGCAAAACCTAATATTGCATATATATTATATTGTAATATTGCTGCAACATTACATATCAATATTTTTAAAACATTTTTAAGTTGCTGCAACGTTGCTGAAATATTGCAACAATATTTCGCAATATATTTGCAATGTTGCTGCAATATTTCTGTGTTGTATAGGAAAAATACACGAATTTACATCTCACCTCCCAAGCGAACCTATTTTGCATATCGATATCGAAGTTTCTAGCGAACTACAAATTAAGATTATTACATACTATGGGGCATACGATTTTCCACGCGAAAGAAAGTTTATTCTATCTCTTCCTTTGCCATGGGACATATGATGACACATAAAACGAAGTCCCCACCTCTTCTCTCTGTCTAGATGAAAATTAGACAGTCCTTGGTTGAGAAAAAGATACGATGAGCTTTACTTCGAGGAAAGTCGATCGACTGTATGTAAGAAGCTAAGTATAAGATAGATTTTAATACTGTATAATATATGATAGAAATAAGACATTATTTTTTTTTAATTTATTTGTTAATAATTTTTAAACGAACAATGATCGCCACTAAAACTTTCGAAGGTCACTTAAGGTCATAATCTTGACAATTTATGTACATCAAGATCAAGATCATTAGCGTGGTTATCCGTTAATCCAAATAATTACCAAAGTCTTTTAATTCAGAACAGTTATAATAATTTGATATATATCATAATCATCATTTCATTTAAGAAAAAAGTAAAAAGATAATTTTGATTTTTTTCCTTCTATTATTTTCATTAAATCCAAAATAAAATTTGATTTAATGAAATTTTTTATGCATAAAAGTGTATGTGCGCACCGAAATAAACTTAGAAATTCAAGTTTAGTTTTAATTATTTCATTAGCATTTAGTTGTTTCTATTAACGCGAGTTGTTTCTATTAACGTCATAAAAGTTGTAGCTATTAACGTCATAAAAGTTAAAAATATTTTAAGTTAAAAATATATTATTTCTAAGTCACCTGTTTAAAAAGCTCAAATAAGCCACAACTGTTAAGCTGCGTTACAATCATACGAGCCTATTTACTTTAATTATAAAAATTAATTATAAAAATAAAAAATATGAATTTATTTCTTACGTAAGACTTATTATATTTCTTAGTTTTTACGTAAGACATACTAGGTGATTTAAAACAATCATTTGTCCTTAAAATATAAGGCCTGTTTGCGTTACTTGAAACCCCCAAAAATTTTTAAACTTAAAATGAAATAGATATATATTTGAACGTTGAAAAGAAAAAGAGCGAAGATATTGATTGTGGGTGCATGCATGAATAGTATCCGATTAAATGCCGTGTAAACATGGATTATATCTCTTGTTGACCGTATTCCTGACTTCATTTTAAAACGATTTTTCCTTTATCAAAGAGGATGGGTAAAATTACCGGACTTTGGCTAAATGATGGAACTTTTCTTATTCATGTTTTCTTGTATTTTTTGATATGCTGAATTATCTACAAATGTTAATTTCAAGCTAAACTGATGGGAAAGTATTAAAAGTTGGACTTAAAAAGATTTCGACAAAATTGTGCTACTTTTAATGTGATTTTCAACATGCTCCCATCAGATCAGTTTGAAATAAACTTTTGCAAATGATTCATACATCAAAAAATACAAGGAAACATGCACAAGAAAAATTCCATCGTTTAAATCAAAATTCGATAATTTCACCTAGCCTCCTTTTATCTAAAACTTAATTTTTAAATTATAAGGAAAGAAATATTTTGCGAATTATGGGATGCGTTCAGAAATAAGAACGGCGTAAATCATCATCTGCTGTAAGTGATTATACAGAATTACACTCGCTATACGCTTATTACGCTTACTATATGCTTACTGTATACTTATTATATGCTTACCATACGCGATCAATTACTTAATATGTGCTATGATGCATATGTACATACACGAGAGAAAAAAAGAGAAATATTCACACATACATTTTTTCATTCACTCATTTACTCATTACCTTAATTCGATGTCTTCGCACTGCTGCAGTTTGAAAAAAGCAGATGAATAATTTCTTTATGACCGATAACAAGATTATATGTATCCACATGACAAATCACACGAAGTAATAAATTAAAATTTTTTTCTTTCATAAAATGTATTAATACGTATCAATATACGCAAAAAAAAGACTTAGTAATATCAGTTTCTGATTTAAACTTTGATTAAAACTATTATTGTTAAAAGTTAGCTATTGAAAAATAAAAATTTGCTGCCGACATCCAACTTTATTAATTAAAATTAAAAACATAGTTAACACGAGTAGCTAAATAAGTAGCTTAATAAGAGCAGCTATTCTTCACTATCTTAGCCGCGTAATCGAACATTCCAATTGTTTCTTGGAATGCTGCCGATGTCTGCGCATAATATTATTTTGATGACATTGTATGGCGTGCTCATTGCATCTACAATCTATTTCCGATTTCAATTTATTCTCTAGTATCTAGATCTAGTATATAGATCAATATGATTTTAATATAACACGTGTATCACATTACAATTATATTGTTAATTGTAATATGAAATTAATAAATTACATTACATGCAACTTTGGTTTATTATTAGGTCTGTATCAAAAGTTTATTTCATGTATTATGGATCCTTTAATACAAATTAGTATAATATAAGTTAGTATAATATATATAATATAATAAGCCTTTTTATGTAGAGTAAGTGGTCTAACCATGAACCATGTAAATTTCAAAGGCTTATATCTCTCTCAATTATTGAGTTGAAGATCTGAGTTTTGGCATACAGTTTATGAATTTAGTTAGCTACATACTGTAAACAATAACTCTTAAGTTATTTTTTAAGTTTAGCCACAATTTCGATTATTTCAAAAAACGGTAAGTGATTCATTGTATACAAGGGATGTGTGCACAATGAACCAAGCTATTTTTAATAATAAATTACATGTTTTATATTGCGAATTGTTGGGATTATTTTAGTTTTATATTTTAAAATGTTTATTTAGAAAATAGATAATTATAAGATGATAAGGATTCACGAAATACCGCCACGGTATTTTACTAGATTTTTTCGTTTTGAGTAAAAACGTGATAAATAAATATATTATTTATTATTTTAGGAGGGGAGAGACCGCATTCTAAATAATTATCACAATGAATTATTATTTTGAAAGTTATCGTAAAGAAGGTTATCTACAATGAACTGATTCTTTGCTTACTATATCAAAATGATTCATTGCAGACCATCTAACCTTTTTCATGATAATCTCCAAAATAATGTGGAAAAATAGTGCATCAGAAAAAAGTTGCTTACAGAATAATAAAGCCAAATGTGCACACAAAACTAATGCACAATGAAAAAAATGATAGATATATCAACAAGAACATAAAATACGAAAAAGTTACGAAAAAAACTTACTTTGTAATCCAAAATTCTTAAAATGTGATATTACATAGCCATTCCTTAGCGCGATCTGCCAGTCGATTAGGGAGCTGAGGAGAGATTAAATATTAGGTGTAGTAAAAAGAAATCCATTATTTTTCCATTCAATTTCATGCAAAAATAATGGATTTCTTTTTACTACACCTAATACAAGTCGCTGCATGATAACAACACAATCTGGTAACATCGCATTTACAAAATATCGCAATAGTTCATACTGTACTACTAATTCACTGTTGAACTACCTATCCTATACCTTCTTATATTTTTATTACAATACATAATATAAATTGATAATATGTTTTGTTATAATTTTTTTATTTTTTTATCCAAATTTTTTTATTTTTTATCCAAATTTTTTTATTTTTTATTCAAATTTGACACATGTTTAATTTACTGAAACGAAACGGATGAATGGAGATTGGATTACCCAGATAGCCAAGTTTGTAGAAAACAGATTTTTTAAATGTCTGCTACACACTATGCCAACAAAATAATAAAATTGTTACAGAATTAGATGTACAAGAATACTGTTGACAGACTGCTAGAAAAAAACATAATGGAATCTGCAAGTGTAAGATAATGTTGACCGGATCTGCTCAATTTCTGCCAACAATGTCTTTATATTATGACAGACGATGTTAACAGAACACAAGCCTAATGGACGCAGTTGATAGTAGATTGCCGTCATTTTCTGCTCGAACCTGCTGACAGTCTGCTAAAAGACTACAAACATTTTGCTATCTAGGTATATGTGAACAAAATCTCTCTTGTCTTTGTTTCATTAAATAAGCACGCTTCCAGGATGAATGGGTAGTATTTGAAATACATGTATTTAAAATACGTATTTAAATATATTTTTGTATTTTGTATTTAAATACAATTTTTTTAATATTTTGCCCCTCCTGCATGCTTCATCTTATAATGTAGATCTGATAATTATTGGCAATGTTTAGAAATATATTGAAATGTAGCATTAAAATGTACATACGTGAATTATAGACTTTCAATACTACAGAGAAAGAATGCCTTTAGACTTAAAATTCCCTCGGACATCCGACATTTTTTACTAAAGGTTTGTTCGCGTCGCACGCTCTAATATGCTCCAATATGCTCCAACATGCTCCTGCCATAGTTTTTACTCTAATGGGCGCATTAGAGTAAATAGGAGCTATGATAGGAGCACATGTTGCAGCATGTTGGAGCGATGCGAACAAACCTTAAAAAGACGTCTTTAAGGCGTCTTTAAGACGTCTTATGTCTGTCTTTTAATAGCTTTATTACATGTTTGTTAGATGTCATATAAGACATGTTTTGGACATTTTAATGGCTGTCTTTCAGACAGTCCCTGTAATGTCTATAAGACAATGTCTTTAAGACATCCTATAATGCCATCTTCAGATGTCTTTCAGACTACTTTTGGATATAATGATTTTTATAGATTATATTGACCGAGTTTTGATATATACTGACAGCACTGAAAATCTATAATATATACGTAAATTATATATTTTCAGTGCTGACAATGTATATCAAAACATTGTTCATTCAACATTTATAAGATGTTGTAATGTATACGATTTAAATGGTTCGGCGTTCTGCTGGAATTGCCGGAAGCAGAAAGTGATCGAAAGAACTCAATAAGCAACTAAAGCACAACACCAATAATACCGAAAGCATGTATTTTACATATGTGCGATATATTATAAATGCGTCATATCGCCAGTTCAACTTTACGAATTATTTTATAAAAATGTCTTATCTTTTGTTCTCAAAACTATATCTATGTCTTAAAACGATGATCGGAAAGATGATTTAAATGGATGTCTGAACGACATCTACATAAAAAAAAATGTCTTTAAAATTTAACTAAAAGTCATCCTAAAAACTTATTTGAAAAAGTCTTACAAACATCTCTTTTCATCTGAAAGATACTTTTAAAAAGCTTGTCTTTAAAACTTAACTGAAAGTCAATCAGCTTAAAGTCTTTTCAAAAAAAGTTTTACAGACGTCTCTTTTAAACCGTCTTTCGGAATGTCTATAAGACATGCGTATGATATCAAAATGATGTCCGTTACTGGACTCAGATGTCAAAATGATTCTAAAATGATCATTAAAAGGCATTTTTCAATTATTTTTTATTTATTTTAATGTTATTTTGACATTATCGTTATTTTGACTTGTTCTATTTGAGTTTGTACGCAAGTAAAAATGTTGACAATTTAAAAAAGAAGGAAAAAGTTTTCAGTCGTTAAATTGATTGGTAGGGATTAATTAATAAGGAATTGAAAGATTAATTCGAAAATAAATCAAATGCATATACTATCCATCTAGCGGATCCATGGGAGGGGCCATGTGCTCCCCTCGCCCTTGGAGTCTCTTTTTTTAAAAACGTTTTATAATAAAATGTTACAAAATTTTTAATATTTCGAAAATGCTTAATCATAATTTTGATATTTCAAAAATATTTTTTAAGGTAAATATATAAATTATAGAGGACCTCCCCCCCCCACCTTGACATATGTTGTCAAGGTCATGACCCTGAGACTTTGAAGAAGTTTTAACCATCGCATGTTACTCGTTAAAAAGATATAAATGAAAGAAATTCAAGAAATAATGTAAATCACATTTCTGTATATATATACACCATTATTAGGAGAATTGAATCTGAGCGCGCGTTAGATTGAGAATGAATGATTAATCCTTTGTAAAGTCATCTTGTATCGCGAACTGCGTAGATACGCGAGCCATCCTTTGTAACGTACACATACTATTGGAATAAAACTTTATATTATATTGAGACCTTATTCATTAATGGTTCGTGATTTTGACCCTACAAATATATTAAAAAAATAATGTTAAATAGGTTTAGAAATAGAAAGTGTAAATTGAATGTTTTATTGTAAAATGTTATGCATATTATTTTTTTGCTGATATAATTTTAAATAGAATGTTCTATGAATTATATTATGTATTTATTGGGAATACAAATAAGTTTCCGCCGTTTGCAAAAGACGGCGCCACTAATAAACTATAGTTAAAATTGTTTGATGTAAAACGACATATCGTAAGATTGGACATCCGGCAACACCATAACCTTGAAATATTAGC
>Ga0157363_1002852_pt1 | contig 15397 bp, 7 predicted proteins | sample AttsexASBM1_FD_111477 | JGI IMG/M metagenome (GOLD analysis project Ga0157363, IMG submission 111477) | Fungus gardens microbial communities from leaf cutter ant in Ribeirão Preto, State of São Paulo, Brazil - Atta sexdens ASBM1 | ecosystem: Host-associated > Fungi > Mycelium > Unclassified ...
AATAAACCATTTATTTTTTTACAATTAATGAGATATATTTCACAGAAATATATATTTCGTCATCACAATCCAATTTTTTTATAACTAATAAATATCGAAGAAAATGTAAATAATATTTGCTTCACAATATTTCGATATTTTTCTTTCAATGTGATCGCTGTAATAATTAAAACTCAAACAATTTATAATGTTCGCAAATGTGTTTCATAAGTCCTCACGATTGACAAACCGTTGTACAAACTTCAAATGTCCGTCGTAAAAGCTGCGCAGAGGGAAGACAAAAGAGACGTGCATGTCACAAGTAATGCCCGGTGTTCCGGAAGTGCATTCAATTTTCTTGTGCGTGCAGTCGGCGTCGTACGTAAAACGAGTCTCAAAGTTACCGATGTAGTTCGTGTGACATACCGATTTCTTGATGTCGCAAACACGCGCGTACACGTATGTATACACGTGCATACGAAATCGCGAGCGTAAAACCGCAAATTTTCTTTCGAGATCAAATCATATAAAGAATATAATTCATTGGCGATGTTAATGAAATAAAAAATAAATAATGAGATATGGGTCTCTACACTTTTGTTATCGCCATTAAATGTTCTGCTTTCGCGACAAATGGGATTCAGCAAAACGGGATGTACGTAAAATTGTATTTCAATGATATTACCCTTTTGGAATTTCCAAATACGCGTCCGGTATGACCTACATTTTCCCAATATGTAATAACGCCATGCTACCTGTTCCGAGAATGCTGAAATACAGCGCCGATGTAATTCATTTACGTTTCACGTTTGACAGATAAAAGCTATTCATACCGTGTAAAATACCGTACGGGACACATAATAAACATTAATCATTTCGTTGATGGACTAAAAGCTCGATTCGTTAATAATTCATTAAAGAGTTCATCATTAACTTTGTCTGATTCCTATCTTTTCCTATGAAATCATTTCCTACCTTTTCCTATGAAATCATTCATCAATCTTTAGAAATATAATAAAAATGATGTATCATATAAGAAAACAAATTAAATTTCTCTTTTACGCTTTACCTGTGCATAATAAATATATTATTTTTAATTAAGGAATATAAATAAAAAATAAAAATAAACTTATATTAAACAAATAAACTTGTATCAAATTAATTAAAATTAATTAAAATGAATTTATATTAAATACAAGTGTAAATTTAATTAAGTAAGAGAAATCCTATATTCGGTCAAGCGGATCTTAGTGCTTAAATATTTCGGTGAATTAGAAGGATATCCGCATGAAATACACGAGCATCCGAGTTCGAATCTCGGCTGGGAGTAACATTTCTCGCAATAAAATTATTCGCAGATTTTAAGGTTCTCATTTTTTATCAAATTATTAATATTTTTATAAGATTTTTATCGGCATCGATATTAAATAATTATGTTAAATTGCTTGTCAATATAATATGTAATATTACAACTCTAATTCTGTTCATAATTGCGTTTCAAGATTTCGACGAATGGTTTATAGAATTGGATGTGACATATATGTACATAAAATTGATATCGGAATATTTAAGCATTAAGATCCGCTTTGAATACAAAATTTTCCTTATACGGAGAAAATTTTTTCTTAGAGTTTACTCTGAAAATGTGATAGTCGTGGGACAACATTATTATTATTTCGAAGAATTTTAATCACTCTCATTCATTAATGAAACTACAATAAAGTATAAGTTTGATTAATTTTACTGAAGTGCATGGTAAAAATCTTTAAAGAATTGTATTGTACCACACACTACTATATTTTTCAGAATAAATTTTAAAAGAAATTCTCTCCGTGTACTGAAATTAAATTTATTCTCATTAGTCCAAATTCATGTCTATTACAATTGCTTACAAATTTAAATGGTACTAAGACTTTTTTTGGTACTAAGAGCTTTTATTCTTAAATCAGATTATCTTGCTTTCATTAATCCTCAAATCTTTAAAAATGTATATATCGTTGTATATGACACGTAAATATATTTGAAAATGTATGGAGTAGTATATTGAGCTCACGTTTGTTCGCTAAATCCAAATGACTTTGCGGATCAATCATTCCTACGAGGAGATAAATAATTTTTAAATTGTCTCGTATGCGGCACCTTCTGAACAATTTATGTCGCCTTGAAACTGCCTTGATGTCATTACACAATATTAAGGAATTGGTCGCGGTCATCAATTACATATCATTGTCATCGAAGCGAATCAAGGGATATAGTTGTGCTCATTCGCTCGACGATAAATAACGTTGCGCCGAGTGCAACTTCGGCCGTACATCCCCGCTGCCGATGGTCCTTGCTCCGCAAAAACGCGAGATAACATGCGTGCTGCTCTGGCAGAAGCATCGCAACGAGAGACGCACGCAAGATTTATCACCTTTCACCGTTGCTTCCCTCTCTGCAAATGGCCAGACGGCAACGAGAAAAAGAGAGATGGAGAGAAAGAGCCCTTTTCCGTTCAGCTCCTCTTGCTGCCGACATAAATCATCGACAAGAGGTTCGTGACGTTATTTTAATACTGCTCGTGAATTTCACACGGACATGTTCGTTGTCCCACAAATGTCATCTCGTTGATATCAGTCGAAGAAAAAAAATTGAAAAAAATAAGCTACGTGCTTCATATTAATATTATACATATATTTAATGTATCAGTATAATGTTTAATATATATACGCTTCAATATTTCTTGTTTATATTAAGGTGTATACTATAAGTAGGTATTATAAGCGTCAAATTTTATCGGAACAAGGCAAACGCCCGTACGTGAAGGATTGCCTCGTAGCCGACGAAATTTGCGCCAGGCAATCGTGTAACCGTAACGCTATACAGGAATTTATGGCTTGTCTGGTTGTGGGCTCGCTTGGCGTCGTCGAGAGGATTAGCGTGGTGCTTCTTGCGAAGCTTCGAAGATTTAATCCCTTAATCATGCTGCTGAAAACGCGAGCATTACCCGCGCATTTTTCTACTTGCAGAAGTGAGCACGGAAGGGAAGCTCGAATTGCGCGAACACCACCGGAAGCCGATGTAAGTCGATGTAAATTGCCATACGAACGAGAGAGGCATGGCAAACTAGTTTCGGACATGGTTCGCGGGATGTCACTTTTGGCTCCCCGAAGAGCTGCCCAGCTCCATCGATTATTCGATACAGCAACAGCAAACAAGCGGGAACCATGACGTGATAACGTGAGTAGACGAAGTCTACCGCGATACCGGGAAAACAAGAATAAGTGACGAGATAGTTATTGCATATAAATAAGAAGTAATAAGTGTTGACCGGATGCTAAATATAAGAGAGTATGCGACGATATTATATTTATCAGAATATGAAAGAACTATGTAGAACTGCGAAGTTCTCGAAAAGTAAAAATTCTCGAATTAAATATTCAAAGACCGGACAATTTTGCTAATGCAATTCAAAACTTCACTGTACGTAAAATCGATCGACATTCAAAAGATAAAAGTTCTGATACACGGTATCCTGGAACTACACATATGAATATCTCAACGCAACAAAATTCAGCGTTCGGAAGAAACGAGATAAAAGAAATGATGGAAGGAAACTACCAAGTGAAGAATCAGAAGAACTTGCTCGAGAAATTATGTCTAAGAAAATTTTACTTCATTAAAAAGATTGTGAAAATTGCAGTCTATAGCAGTCCTAAAAGTTCACGTTCGGGTGTATGTATCGAATGAACAAATTTAGAAACAACATTACTTCCAGTCGTTCCGCGTAACGATACGTACGGTGCAGTTTATCGCAGGCGCGTGACTAAAAGTCAAACTTTTATTACAAAAATATTTTCCCATCGCGTATGACGGGCGCATGGTACGTACGTGCAACGATTAAATCTGCCCAACACCGTGGAAACTGGTATCCGGCCATCTGCGGCGTCACATTCATCACGGAAGAATCGATGCACTCGGCCGCTCGATACGCGAATAACGTCGATTAGCCTCGCGTACGTGTGCTGCTCAACAAACGATATTTATTCTGCAGCTCGGTCGCCAGGCGTTAATCCGACGAACATTACTTTTCTTCTCAACGTAAATCGTCCCGACGTACGTGTACCGGGTTTATCAAACGTCGCACGTTTTCCTCGAACTATAAATAGCACAGCGGAAACGAGAAACATTGACGATGGCTTCAATAGTGGAGGTACCTAAGTTAACTAAAACGAAAGAACGTTGTTCTTTGTTTAGTTTTAAATATATGCTTCGATTAAACTTTAATTTGATGTTTATAATTGTAAAAATATCGCTTTTAAGTTAATATCTCTCTTTCCCAAAAAATCAAAATAGCCTATGCCAGAATATGCCAGATTAAATGCTTTTTGTATTCTATAGTTCTAATTTTGTACTCGAATGTTTTAGCAGAAAAATGAAGGTGCCAGCTTAACGTCAATTTATATTTATATGTAGTAATTTTTTAATTTTATGTACAATTTAATGGGAATACTAATTTAACATTAAATCAGTCTCCCACTTTCAATCACGATTTTCTGCTAAATTGTTCGAACACAAAAATTGGGTACGTAACTCGAGTACGTAATTAGCACAAAAAAATCACTTATCTTTGTCATTCTCATTTTTTTGTGAGAGAGAGTGCTGACTTAACAGAGGTACAAAAAGCTAATATTAAAAAAGTTTTAAAAAGATGTAAAAAGATTATAAAATTTATAAAAAAATAAGAAAACACTATTTTTAATTTACAATCATCCCTTGAATATCATTTTACATAATAAATTTTATATATCATATAAATATATTTATGTATTATATATGTATTTTTCTTGTTTACGTCATTATTATAAAAGTTAATCGAAGTAAGTTTATTATCACAATATTTTGTATTTTGTATTTGCGTCTCGCACAAAACAAACTCCATTTTTGTCCATTTGTGTCCTTATATTTCCATCAATACGCGTTAAAGACTTATCACCTGCATAGTAGCTTTCCACGGAGGAAATGCAATTATACCGCCATCGGCAGAGCAACACGGCGCGAATGTACTTTGAACTCGCAACACCATTAACGTAGAACTATTAGACGGTCGATGATCGCATTATAGTCTCGCATGAGATTTTACGCGAAATGCGTGGGATGTAAATTCATTAGCCGATTACAGACAATATGAAACGGAAGTGTCGACCGCCGTTAAACGTGACCGCTCACGTGACCGATTATATACTTGTGTGCAGTACTTCGTAAGACAAGCTTCGGATGAATGTTTCTAAGTTCTGTTTCTAAGGTCTGTTCAAAATTAACTAATTTTGAACAAAGTTCAATAAAGCCCCGCTTTCGCACTTACTTCGCACTTGTTCTTATTCTGTAAAAAAAAACGTTAATTTTTAGCATAATTATTTCTGAATGATCTTTTTAAGGTTCCAAGGAAGACAAAAAAGCGCGAATTTCCCCATTTGTGGTGTCGAGTCGAGCATTCCCAAACATTTTATGCTTTCCAGATCTAAACACAACTTACCGTAAGCCCTCCATAAAAGCGGAAAACCCGTGAGATCGGCGAACGTTGCGGTTTCGCGCCTTGACAGATTAACGGTTACTTAAATATAAAGAATCGTTAATTCGCGGCAACGCCAGGCTTTAAAATCGCGCTCCTTCCTTGTTACCGATAAGAATTAAGAGACCGCATGGTGCTTGTTCGCACGCAAGGTATTCCTTAACCTTTGAGCACCTGAGCACCCGTACGTGTGCATTTGTGAGTGCGTTGTGCTAATACCAGGAAATGCTTTTCGAGGGCTACATTGTCGACGGGCGGCGCACTTAGTCCGGATTACCGGCGGAAGTGCGAGAACGTGGAGGAGTTCGTAGCCGAAAAGTATAGCTTGCAGCCCGATTAAATTGATTAAAGCTAGCGTGTAAAACTTTTTTGATCTTGAGATACGCTTACTTTTTTTTGAATTCGTAAAACGCTTGCGATTCTAATCGGAAGCTTTTAGACGTAGAGATAAAAATAGCTACACTTCTACATTCATAATACTTTCAAATATCAACTAGATAAAGAATAATTTCTTCAAAAAATAAATACATAAAAATAAACAAAATAAATAAATTATATAAATAAATTGCATATAAAAAGATCACTGATAATGTGTTAATTTACATAGTAGTAGAACAACTACTTTTAATTCTAGACTTTAATAATATATTTTTTCTTTTTATCCAACTTGCTTCAATTGCAAAAATAACAAGATGCTCTTTTTAAAAGTTTGCAAACATGACATTTATTAATTATTCCCATTGCTTTTTGCAATCGCATCATAAAAATGAAAGAAAACATTGAGACACTGATATCTCTCATAATTTTTTCATGTGTTTTAATTAATCGACATCCATTAATTTTTTACTCCTAGATATAACAAGCTTTTATACTACCAAGAAAGTAATGATATTTTCATGTTATGTATTTCATGTTACGTATTATCAAGGGTCACCAATATTTTATACATAACGTTAAGAGACAGATAAATAATGATCTAAGTCAGTATGACATTTTATATAGGTCTAAGTTAGTATGACATTGTTCTTCTATTTAAGTTCTAAAGCAAAGAGATCTGCAGATCTTTACAGTTACTATATGAAATAAAAAAGTTGACGTAATAGGTGACAAAATTTCTAGTTATGAAAAATCGAAGAAACAATGAAAAAGACTGCAAACAGTAAGTTCTCAATTTCCTTCTTCGTTTCTTTTTGCCTTTTCTCGCTGACAATAAATGTAAGTCGCCACATTTCTGTTCTAAACAATAAAAGCAAACGGACGTAGCATAAAGACCGGATTAATAAAATTCTGTTCTGAGTAATCGATCTCCCTCAACGCTCGTAAGAAATCTCTCACTGAATGTAGCAAACAAAGTTTGTCGCGAACCTGATGTTACTCATAAAATTTCAATGAGTGCGATTGGATTTTCGCACTTTTATGACCGAGTACTTTAAATGCATTTCGAACAGCGAGGTCGATCGCTTGACATTCCATGATGCAAAAAAATTAACAAAGCTGGAGCAACGTTGTTTTTTTCATTCTCGAAGGAGGAGAAATTTTATATGTCAAAGAAAATTACTTTTAGATTCACTTTTCTCCTTATTGTGCCAAATTACATTCAGTCTGTTGCTCCTAATCCTATCCGAGTTAACTGTCCCTTTCTTATATCGATTAAGGGGATTCTGTCAAAGCGTACCGTTGCAGTAATAAGGAAATGATCGAAAAACAAAATAGCTCGACAATTACTTCGTTCTAAATTAAATTAAAAGAGATTCCAGAAACTTGAGTGATAAGCTCCGCTCAACTACTATCAGCTGACTGTGTCGGTTACGCGAGAAACAAAATTCTAAGGAAAACCGATAATTCCACAGGAAGTGTTACTTTTCACTTCTCTGACAGCTTCAAGCGCCAATCAAACTTTATCGCGTCCAGGAAAAGTTACGTGATTACAAGTTCGGCGAGCACGTGTGAAACTTTTTGCTCTTTGGTTTCCCGCCTGTATAAAGGTGGAAAATTACGTGAGTTCGACTTCCAGAGGTGGACTTGCAATCGCAATGAAAAAGGATCCTTGACGGAAAACGCAGGACTTGCATCATTAGTCGCGGATTACTGCGGCGAAAGTCTCTCGAATGTGACATGTAAGACTGGCAAGCGATAATACTGATAAATTAATACGTTTCAAATTCCTCAAAGGCAAGTAATTCGAAGTTCAAGATCTCTTGTCAAGTAATAATGTACTTTGTACGAGTTATAGCTATAAGAAAATAAGGGATGACGATAGCGCGCGCGCAAACAAAAAATAAAACAGTACCCCGATTCTGTAACTTTAACAATAGTGTATCATTATAACGGCTGCGTTCAGCGGATAAAGCAGCTCTGCAACCATTGTGAAATTTTTTAATATGATTGATCTTGCCCTTAATTCCTTATTGAATCTAAAAATATAAACCAATCATATTAAAGAATTTTACAACAAATACAAAGCTTTCTCTGCTGAACGCAGCCATTATCAATGCTTTTTTATTATATACAATAGCAATGACACTATGATATCAACATTGTTCTTTACGAGTTATAGAATCGAGATACAAAGGAAACTATCAAACGCATCACTGGTTATATCGACGGCTGGCCATTATGGAGCACAAACCACGGATAACGTCTATAAAACAAATGTTTGCGATTTCACGTCAGCTTTAGTCGCGTTTAATTAAAAGCAAATAAAGTACAAACGCTTGTACGAAATGTCCCAAGATCAGCGAGAAATAGACACATAACGTTTATTTATATTTGCAAAGCGTGAAGCTAATCTTATAGTTTCACACATATCTATAATCTATTTATCTTTAACGAAAAAAAATTTTTTTTCTCGTATTCATTCTCACTTTGCCGAAGTGACAGACAGGAAATCAAATTTTCTCCAATGACGAGCTTTTTTGGATTTTTGCATATTGTTTTGCATACTGAGATTTCAATTACTCTGACTATATTACCGTAATGATAGCTTTTTCAAATAAATCTACGCTTTGCAATCATATTACACTTATCTCTTTAAAAGTTGTAACTTCTAATGCAACGCTTATCGACGCTAGCAGTGTCCAAGCTATTTGAAATAGTTGAAACTAAAATGTGTAATTTGTTCTTCGTTTATTTCGATCTACAGTACGAAATAGCATTTTTTGTAAATAATGGAGCTTTCAGTGGAAAATAATGTTTCTAAAATAAAATATTTAATAATATTCTATATAAAAGGAAAAGAACCGGAGGAACAGTTCAGAATCTGAGGCTGTTCCTCGCCTTGATGAAGTGGACTGCAAGGTTCATGAAATATTAGCATTCCAAGAATGGACCTGAACACGGAGAAAACCCGCGAAACACATCATTTTTATATAAAATATTTAATGGTTTTGCTATAAAAATTAAAAGATCAAAAATATTAATTAACTAAATTAAACTTTCATTTAAGAGTAATTAAAATAAAAATTTGTCACTTAATTTAATAGTCTAATCTAAATATAAATAATTTGATAAAATATCATAAAAAATGATTTCAAAAATATTTCTAATGAACGATAGTTTTTCAATAACTCTCGTAAAAGAGGAAAAGCTTTTTCATCTTACTAATGTAATTAAGGATGAAGATTTGCTAAAGCGTAACTGGTACAATGGAATCAGAATTCCGGCAGCAGTTCGAAATGTGAACGCGGCGAATACCAGAATTTTTTGCACCTATCAGCCGATGACAAATTAAAAAATGCCTGGAGCTGTCGCGTTCCATATCCTCAGTTCTATATCCAAGTGATCCGGACATGCTCCGACGAGCGTAGGGGAGACAACGGTTGAATGAACGATCACCTTTCTCCGATTAAAGCATTGTCGCTATGGTCGCTTTTAGAAAGCTACAATAGTATCACACTGACGGTGACATTCCGAGGTGAAAATCGAAATACCTAGGGAGGGAAATTGGGGAGGAGGATTGATTCATCGCGCCCGGCTACAAAGTCAATTTTCAATTTTTAGAAGTCGGAGACAGCAGATATAAACGAACGCGCAAGGCTGGGAAAGGATAAAATACACAGGAGATGGAATTCTATATTCGCGCGTGCTCGTTGCCAGGGTTACCGAAACGAATTTTAATTTCGACATCGACTCTCCAGTTTCGCTCATCCCTTCCCTCCCTCCCTCCCTCTCTCTCTCTCTCTCTCTCTCTCTCTCTCAAACATTCTCTTAATAAATGACAATACAGTCGATTGTAAAGCACTGATTTTATGAAAACCATTCGCTAATGAAGTTAACATCTTGTGATAGGTAATATCTCCGAGTACATATCTACAATGCGAAATGTAATTTATCGCTAGGAATACACCGCTGTTTCCGCAGATAGCCTCGAGATGTGCGTTTCTCCGATCGATACACGTCTCCTGCTGCGGTATCTGCAGGGAGCAAGAAACTCGTGAGTCTGGAAGATCGATATCCGTTCCATCGCGATCGGTATGTCGGATGCTACTGTCGTGACGCAATCCTGCGCTGCATCTCGCGCTCTCGTCATTACATTGCGTTTCGCTGTCAAATATCTCGCGCGCAGGTAGGTTCAACCTCGCGTAGGTAGAGAGATTGACGGCGCGAAGCTTCCCAATCTCTTTAGTCACGTGAAATCTGACTACGAGACGTGTACTTGCGTCACTATAACATAACGATGTTGAAACACGAGACGCTGAACTATCAGACGTGTTTACGCCATCATGGCACGTTACTGCCTGTATTTTTGATTTATCGCGAATCGAATTTATGAGACTTTATACAGCGATTCAGGCTGATAGAGAAGACGTACGTGTAAATTGAATGACTTCTTGAGTAAAGCAACCAGCTCGCGATTTTAGAAACAAAAATTCGAAATAGTCTGCAGCACGTATTATTCCTATTCCTCTTTTATCTCTCTACTATCGTTTTCTCGTTTCATTAACATTAAATGACTCGACCTGAATGAATAGTTCATGCTAATCATTATATTTTGGACTATCGCAAAAAACTAGTTAAAACTAGTTAAAACTTACAGTTTTATAGAGAGAGAGAAAGAGGAAGAGAGAGATATATATATATATAATATATGTATATAAATATTAATCGCTTCAGTTTTTAGCGCTTTGTAGTTTAAAAAATATCTTCTCGAAATATTAGAATTTTATGAAAAATAAAGACACGAAAATACTTTTTTGCGGATTTAGACAGATTTCCTTTACAAAATAGAATTTTATTTATACTCTGAGTCTGAACAATTCGACTAAAAAGAAGACATTCATTATTCCTCGTTCTAAGATGCCGAAACGAGGAAATATCAGAAAAGGAATTTACACGTATAAAATGGGAAAAATTACGCCAAGAAAAAGCAAGACGAGCTGGAGAGGCTCAGTGGTAGAAAGTGCGACGATAATTTGAGCAAGTCTGTAATACATTCGCGTTAAGAACGCTCGCGAGAATATTATAAATGCGAACGGAGGGAGGTCGGAGAGGGATGAAAAGGGCGCGGCTGCTGAGTAGCAAAACACGATTATGTCTTCTTATGGTCCCCCGAGATGTATCGCTTACCGCCGACTATGGAAACCTCAACCGCCATTCTCCACAGACTGAAAAAAGGCACATCCAGCAGAGAACGGTGTTTCATTAAAAAAAAAAAAGCCCGTAGTTCGCAAAATATTAAAAAATGCCATTCTTCTTGCAAAAACTTGAGGATAAATTCGTACTCCTTTTGTACGAGAATTAGAATAAGTTTATCTTCAATTAACTGAAGAATGAATATTTAAGATCAGACATGTTGATTATTGATATAAAAATAATCTAATATAAGTTCGTTATAAAAAAGATCACTTTATTAATTTCTCGACTTTATGATATTATCTATTATATCTATCATAATCTATGTTCAATGAACAATGTATATTATACATTTACGAGAGATTTCTGTCATATGTTTCATTTATAATGTATAATACTTACTATACTTTTTCAATATTTCTCTCTTTTAATTGAAAATGAGATATCGAATGATGAGTTTTTGTTTCTCAAGCAGTTCTGTCATGAAACAAATGGATAACATTCAGAATAAAACGTTTCTTTTATTAAACAAGACTCAATTTGTCTATTTAATTTGCATTTTTAATTAACTGCTTAAAAGAGCTTCGTCTTTAAATATTACTTCTCAATCTATGACATTCATTCTTTTATTTCTTTTCGATTCAATATTTCTATACGTAAAAAGAAAGGTTTTGCTGAAGTATCTAAAAATTTACTTAGATACAGATTTAAAAATAATTTTTTTTATAGACTATCAAAATAATTACGTACAATGCTCAAGCATCAATGTCATAAAATTTGACATTCTAGCAACTATCTTGAGCGTTCCATTTTTTGAAGTAAAATCTTACTCCATAAGAGGAAAATACTCCATAATAATATAAATAAAAATAGATGAAAATACAGCCATTTTTGGAAAAATGTAAATATTACACTTCTTTAAAAAGAGTGACAATTTTCACTCTTGTGAAATAAAATTTCACCTCCTAAAAAAGAATGACCATTTTCATTTTTTAAGAAGTGCAATATTTTCGCTCTTCCAAAAATGACTGTATTTTCACTCTCTTGGAGTAAGATTTCACTTCAAGAAATTTAGAGTAGAGATACAATACATAATTATTTAGATAATCTAACAAAATTATTTTCAATATCTACCTAACTTTTTACATATTTCTCAGAAAAAATAGCGAGTAACAGTTTTAAAACTCTTAAATAATAATTTTTTTCTCCGCACATCTAAAATACCGTATATATATATATATATATATATATATATATATATATATATATATATATATACTGTATATGGCAAATTTTGTAATCGTATGACTTTACGCATATACGATACGAGTGACTTAAGGTATCGGCAGTTACACGAATGCTTCTGTAAAAGTTATGGGTCAAGTTATTTATAGTCTAATAGTCGTATAGGAAGGTATACAGTGTGCCAAGCAGTATGCTACCATACACGTGTCTAGTCGCCCTCGCGAAAGGGATCTATGCTGAGCAAACTGAGGAGAATGCTATCCAAGAGAAGCGACGGCAACGGCGGCGAGCATACGGAGGTTTACGATGTAACTGGAGGGATGAAAGGCGCGTACGAGAATCCCATGAAGCGGTAGATGTAAGGCTGAGATAAACTGGTGAACATGTCGGGGTCGTACCATTAAAACATGTTCACAACGAGTTCGAGGCACATATATATTATCCAGTATCTTATTTATTATGCAGATACATTCGATAAATATATATTTATGCAAGCTGTGTGTGAAAAGAAAAAAAAAACAATATTCCTATATTTACGTAAATAGAACGAATTCTCGATAATTCATACGATGAAAATACGATAATAAATATGTCCCTATCTATTATATATAAATCAAACACGACATTATTTGCAATAAGTTTATTTCGCTCCGTTAACTATATTTTCCGATAATTGATAATATAATGATGATGGAGTTGCCGAGAATACATAATTTTAATTCTCGAATATGTAGCGAATAATACTTAGCTTTAAAACACTTAAATAATAATAATTTCATAAATTAAATTTATTTTAGATTTTATAAGCTATGCATATTGATATTTATTAGTTCGCGCGATTTGTTCTCGCAATTTATCATTTCGCGCTGATATGCTATAATGCATTTATTCAATAAAACTGTAAATGGAAGATATACAAACAGATAAAAAAAGTATGTTTCAAGCCAAGTTCAATAATTTATCTTATATGCATTGTGAATGTGCAATTTAAATAAAAAAATATTATTTCAAATTTTCTACATTTATCTTTTTTATATTGGTCAAAATATCTTTTTTTTGTGAATATACTGATATACTTGACGATAATGTTCGTCTAGATTGATCAGATCATTTTCAATTTATTACAAATCTATGTCAAATTGTAAATATTTGCTTAATTTCACTGTTCGATTTTATGCCATGCATTACGATAGTATGACGAGATATTCGACGAGCACACCGACGGAAATGAGATATTTCGCGTCGAGACTTTTATAAAAAAAACTCGTCAGTGCAACATTGATGTCGGATAATTATGCGAAACGATGTAGAATATATATAATATGGTAAAAGTATTTATCCGATCTAAAATATCGGACCATATATGCATTAGGTGAATAAATAAATAATAATTTAACACATATTATATATATATATATATATATATATATATATATATATATATTTATAGACCTAAATATCGTGTGGTTTGCAATTTACGATAAAATATATATTAGTATTGCATTTGCGCCAAAATAGTTCTTAATAAATTTTATAGTTTGCAAAATAATTGTCGTCATTATTTGTAAAAAGGCTGATATTTATAACAAATTGAAATAATTATTATAATTAATCATACGATAGATTAATTCTCTAATAAATATTCCAGTAAATATCTTAAATATATAAATTTCTTAAAAATAATTATAAACTTTACAATTGCATGAAGGAACGTCACAATTTCATGACGAATATATTTAGAATATATTTATATTTCATTAACATTATTTATCTGTAATTACATTTCTATGTGCAATTTAAATCCGTAATGATAATATAGGTTTCATGTGACAAATTAAAAAACCAAAGGCATTAATAATCCAAAGGATTCCTTTGATTATTGTTTGGAGAATGACACACACGCATAATAAGTGGGGCAACAATAAAGCGAACAATAATTAATGCTGAAATAATAGAGTCATCGAATAAAATTATTACTGGCACAACATCTCGTATGCGATTTAGGAAACGCTCGAATAAATTGTTAGAGAGCCATTTATGATCGAGTGCGAAATAAATTTTATGCGTTTGACGAGCATCATTGTGTATCGTTTAATTTAACGCCGTTATCGAGGATACGCATGCACGCAACTTGCTGGATCTGCAAAATGGAGTGTCCAGTTACGCATGTTGTCCGATCCGATACCGAATATTACAGGCGGCAAATTGGATGTATCGATTGTAATCGAAGATATTTCAACACCTACTTACATTGTTTTATTAATTAACGACAATTACTGATTTATATTTCAGAGACAACAGGAGGAGTTTACAACTCATCTGATACAAATCGTGTTGAAAAAAAATTCGTTAAAAAAAAACCTAAAATTGATATTTGCATATCACTGTCTCATGCTACACATGCAAATTTATTTCATCAAGTATTAATCGCACCATTTTCAAGATAAACAACCAAGATAATAAATCAGGAAATAAAATATGAACGTATGTTTTCACGTTCATCAATCTGTTCAATGTAATCGCATCGTCACTATCGTTGCACACGACAGTGAAAATATACTCCAAGTTATAAAATTCTGTCGTTTATTATGTATGCAAGAAGTCATCAAAGTCTTAATAAAACGAGATCAAAATGAAACTTGTCTACTCGTACGGATTTAATCTCGAGAGAGAACCATGGAAGAATCTCCAATCACACATTAAAATAAGTCATACCTAGGAAAACGTGCTACTGCGTAGATAATGATGTCGATGGGAGATCGCACGAGACGAAATGATCGCATGAGTTTGCACGCTTCATTTAATTTGACATCGTTATCGATGGCGGAAAGCCACGTACATCGTCATACAGCCCGTAGGCATAGTGTCGGCCATTGTAATTTCACGGACACGCTGGCGCGCGCGATCGGCACAGGCGTGTGCACTGGCCTGTGCAAGCAAGCGCACCCGGCAGGGGTGATAACCCCTCTGCGAGTAATCGATAACGTGCGCGAGCGAAGGAAGGAGAGAGAAAGCGAAAGAGAACTAGACAGAGGAGACAGAGAAGAGAGA
>Ga0157363_1002854_pt1 | contig 15395 bp, 7 predicted proteins | sample AttsexASBM1_FD_111477 | JGI IMG/M metagenome (GOLD analysis project Ga0157363, IMG submission 111477) | Fungus gardens microbial communities from leaf cutter ant in Ribeirão Preto, State of São Paulo, Brazil - Atta sexdens ASBM1 | ecosystem: Host-associated > Fungi > Mycelium > Unclassified ...
ACCATTTTTCAACCGAGGAAAGTTTTCTATTTAGGAAAAGGAATCGGTACTTCCTCGGTCTTATAACTTTTATGCTTCTGTGATCATTGAAGAATAGAAAGAACACGAATGTGCGCGCGCGCGCGTGTGTGTATGTGTGTGTGTGTGTGTGTGTGTGTGTGAGAGAGAGAGAGAGAGAGAGAGAGAGAAAAGAGAGAAAGAAAGAGAGAGAGGACAGCTGTCCAGCTCTTTAGAGAGTAAATCATAAAGTATTGGAGTACTTTGCAGAAAGGGGATGAACGACGAAGTCCGTTTTACTTTTTCCGCTTTACTTACTGCCTGAGGCGTCGACCGCCAGGAAGAGAAGGAGACAGCCGGCGAAGACGGCCGCCCTCGCGAGCCCCATGGCTTTCTCTCCCCGAGAACCGCAAACTACTTTAACACTACTCTCGCACAATCAGTGATGACACGATCGGCGGCCACGGGCGAATACAAAAAGCGTCTGCGCTTTTCTTCGTGCGTGCTTTTATGCTCTCGCAGCTCCCCACCCGTGCTTATAAATCTTTCCTATGCATGTTGGACCACTCGTACATATGTCCGCTCCCCGGGCCCGAGGCTCCACCATTACCACCACGACGCAAGAGATAAAGAGATCTCTACTCGCACCAAGCATTGACGGAGAAAGAAACTTATCAAAATTTTCCTACCGTCTATGGAAGATTAGACCAGAACGGACATTATCTAGATGCACCCATTTAATTTAGCGTTATCCCTCAAAGGATATGTTTTATCACAGAAAGGTTGTGACCTAGCAAGTCTATTTCCCGTCGCTGCCCCTTTCCGCAATCACATATCAAATAATATGAGATATACAGTATATCACAATAAAATAACAATTAAGATTCCTTATATTTACAACTAATAAATACAATATATTCAATGCTAATAGGAATCTGCATTGTGATTCATATGCTAAATATTATACATAATAATTTATAAATATAAAAAGTGTTAGATCAATAAAATTACATACATCGTCAAATAATGATAAAACGTACGTTTCAGCTAACTTCTTTAGCGTTGTAAAAAACTTCCTATGGTCGTGATGATAATATTCGAAAACGTGACAATCCATTAACTCCCCCATATTGTCGAACGGAATCGTGAATCATAACATTTTTCTTTTTTCAGTTTTTTCTGTGGAATTACTGGTCTAAATAATTGGTTTTTCACTAATCATTTGTTTTTGAAATAGTTGTTGAATATAAAATGTAATGAGTAATCATTATTTTCCGCTTGACAGTGGGGGGGATGGAGGGAAGGGGGAGCGAGTTGGAGGATCGTCATGTTTTCGAATATTATCATCACGATCACAAAGTTTTTTACAACGCTGAAGAAGGCTAGAAGTCTTAGCTGAAATAAACATTTTATCATTATTTTATGATGTATGAATAATTTTTTTATTGTTTAACATAACACCTTTTATATTTATGAATTATTATATACAATATACAGCGCATGAATCACGGCAAAGATTTCTATTAGCCTTGAATTTATTGTACATATGCATAAAATATACATAAATATTATAATAATATAAATATTATAATAATATAAAAATATTTTTAAAAAAGTATAGTCTTCTATTATTTCTGAACATAAATTTAAACAAAAAAGATTCATCACACACACACAATATTTGGACTCCATTTATATTAAGTATATGAAAAAACTAAGGAAGCAATCAAAACTCAAGATTGCGACAGTTTCATATGTCCTTTCAAAAAACAGGGAAACTTACGTTTTGTCATATGTTACACATATGTGTAACACATGACGAAATTTATTCTAACTGAGATTTCTTGTTTAGGTATTACTATTTTTCGAGATTTTTTATTCCGTTCAAGCTATAACATTGATTACATTTAAATATCAGTTGTTTTGACTTATATGTTAGAATATTATCCTGCTAGAAGAGAAAATATTCACATTCCTTTTACAGGTTCTAAATTTTTATTTAAAATATTAATATATTCTTCGCAATATTAAATTAATTCCAGTCCAAATAAAATATTTTTACATCATAATATTTTTATTTCTGTATTTTAGTTTATAACTTTTAAGTTTTTTCTTTCTTAAAAATTTCCCTCTTTTTTATAAAATAACTTGCATTTATTTTTCTTCATTTTACATAAGTTTTTTTCCAAAACAAAAGAGGATACACAGGGTGATTCACTCCACTTGAAACTTTGAACATTTTACTTGCTTTTATATACGAAAAAATGTTTTTTTTTTATTTTATTTAGATAAAAATGGAATTTTGAGTGAGACGTATTTTGATCACGTTGTTTTTTTTTCTGTGGAGATATAGTACGAAGGTCACCTCCATTTTTTTAGAAATAATTATATGATTTAACTTTTTAAATTTTTTTACATATAATATGATTTCTGATATTGTATTAAATAAATTATAGTATAATTGACTAAAGTCTTCTTGCAAGAAGAGCAAAAAATATTTAATATTCTTTCTAATTATTATAATATCTAATTCTTTCTAATTACATATCTTTCTGATTTTTTCTTTTAAGAAAAAAATATTTTTTGAATGTAAAAAATATGAATAATTTGATTGTTTTTTCACACAATGTGTTTCTTCATAAAAACACGTGTTAAATGATCTTACAATGTATTTACATATTATTATTCATCATGGTATCAAGATACTGATATCATTGTTAGTTTGCACTTATCTTTTAAAATCATATGTACCGAATAATTAAGAATATGATGCTTTTGATTGTACTTACCTAGATTACACTGAAAGAAGTTTCTGGTATTTATGATTATAATTACATTTTACATTAATTATTGTAATATTTATAGTTATTACTTATTATTTATAATGTTAGTATTAATATTTACATATATAATTCTATACAATTTTAATTCTATATTCAATACAAATATATATGCATTGTATATACATGTTATCGAAAATAACTAAATGACAAATTATAGTTATTACCATAAAAATGATTGCAATTACTATAATTTATAGTCATTTTCGGTGCCACCTATATATTTACTGCTGGAATATATATATATATATATATATATATATATATATATTTTTTATTACTAACATTATGGCAATAATAATCATAATTAAGATAACGTGTAATTATAGTTACAAACAGCAAGAATTTTTCTCTTAATATAGAATTTTAAGAAGAACGATATTTAACCGTCATATGACGGCTTGAAAATTTTTATTAAACGATAACATATAAGATTATTCTTTTTACTTCTTATTTTTATTCTTCTTACTTCATAAAAAACTTATTATTATAAATGTATTTACACGATTCTACATATCATACAAATAATAAAACAAGATAAAACGCACTAAGAGAACAATAAAAAGCAGTTTTTTTCAACCATGGTTGAATAATATTCAATGGTTTTCAACCATTGAATATTATTTTCAGTAGTTTATATAAGTATGTACTAATAAACGAAATTTCTTTTTCAGATTTCGAATGTATGCAACATATACTTATCTTATTGTTAGGTTGATATTTTATCAGATAGCGGAAATAGTAATGATTTTCGATAGTTTCCGCACAATATCACAGAATCTAATATTCGTGTCTTTTTTATTCGAATACTTTTATATTAAGTCATTTGACATAAAATATATGTGAATATGAAGGAATAATAAATTTTACATACATATGAACGTTTATAGATTTTCCCACGAGATCCAAAAAAATTCTATGATATTCAAGAGGATTCTGGCAATTATATCTACTCGTTACACTTTTCGCGGATCGATATATATGTAAGTCATTCATTTCAGTCAAGACTAAAAATATTAAATATCGAATATCACTTAATATCTGCAGAAATTCTATAATTTCTTTAAAAAACGATTTTCTTATATGGGCATAAATTATATGAAACATTCTTTTGGATAGAAAGATTAGATGAACGTTTTCATGAAAATAACTCTGGTCATAATGTAATTTAATCGCGTTATCGTGAATGACAGTAGAAAAGTAAACAAGCTCAAAGTTACCGAGATTGTGACAAAGAGTGTTCAGACTAGTATTTTGTTAGATACGTAAAGTCAAATGATATTCATTTGAATTATTTTTAAAATCATTCTATAGGCCATCACAATTCCTATTCATTATATCCTATTCATTATATTATTAATTTAATTAAAACAAAATTTAAACAATTTAATGAAGAAATATAATAAATTAATAATTTATTATTTAAGTGTATACGTTAATATAAACGATATTTATTTTGCAACTAAGCAATTCGATTACAAAAATAAATTAGTTGTTTTCTTAATTACATGTTTGTAATAAATCATACAGTTTAATACATTTAGAAATTGAAAATAACAAAAATTGAAAATAATATTCGGTGTTTGAAAAGTCAATTCACATATTACAACACATAAAATATAATTTTATATAAATCGCAAAATATTATTTCAGTTTCACTTTTAATCTGAATGCTTCTAAAAGAAATAATTATCTAACTTGTGTTATCATGTAAGTAGAGAATATTGAGTAAATGATTGAAAGAGGTAAATAAAAAATAAAAATAAGATGATTACTCAGCATTTAATTAAACAGTCCGTTTAAAATAGAATAACTCCGACATTCATGCCGCGCGAGGATTTACACCACAGAAGTCAGAAAAAATAGGAGGATAATATGCACGCAATCATTCTGTTATATACCTTCATGTTATATTGTGTTATGATTTCAGTTTTCTACCATGTTAATAAAATTACTGTCACTTGAATCGATCTGTCAATGTAGTTAATAGCGTAATCATAATTCACATAAAGTGATTATTGTAAAGATTGCAAAAGGCTCAATGATTTTGATGATACATAAGTGTAAAGGAATAATAAAGAATGAAGCAAAATACAAGTGCTTAACTCTTATATTTTTTCTTCAGCTCATATATTTCACCTGTTGGGATACATAGTGCATTTAGCGAGCGATTAATTGCAGCATTTAATTATGCCCGAAGCATACAAAGCGCAGATTCGATTCAATTCGATGCACTAAATGCAATAAATACATTACACGACATATGTAAGTGTTATGATCTCATGTCGTAACACTTGTAATATATGTAAAAAAATATATGTAAAAAAAATTGTAACTATTATCTATCACTTCATGTACACCATGTTTATCATTTCTTATTTCTTAATGAAACTTTGTAAACACATTCTATAAGTTATTGTGTAATTTTTTCTTATTTATAAGCATTATTTGTAAATTTATAAGCCGCACATCCCATCCCTTTTTCCCAATTAGTAGCCATATATTCCCTATGTACAGTAAAAGTTATACAGTAAAAATGCAAGGGTTTCAAAAAGTTCTTTTTTAATAAAAAAAAATAAAAAATATTTCGAATTTTCAATATTTTTTTTAGTAGTAATACAAAGTTTTTATTAGTATAGTTCATTTATCTTAAACATAGATAATACTTAATAAATTAAATTTTTGTTAAGTACGTATACCGGAGTTACCTTATGCTAAATAAAATTAACTTAAAGCTAAATGAAATTAAAAATCATTTCAGCGCCATATATAGATAAGAAAAATTATTTCTATAATGCTAAAGCATATCAATAGCTATCTACAAAATTTTTAACAATAAAAAATTTCAGAAAGTTTTGACATCTTAAATCGGCCTAAGTTGAAATATTTGTCAGATTCAATTTTGTCTTTCAATAAATTTTAATAATTTTTTAATAGGAATTGTGTTATTTAGTTTTAATATTACAAATTGAGATTTGCGACAAATAAGAATCTTTAATTGAATTATTATTAATAAAAAGCCGATACTAAATTAATTATATCTAATTTATAGTTTGAATACTATTTGATATGTCCTACATAGTATCAAACGGAAATGTATAATTAGTTTATAATTTGTCATTTACGTAATTCAGACGATAATACATTTATATACGCAATTACACAATCTAAGTTGTAATATATTTTTATCTGCTATTAAGAAATAGAAAATACAATTATAATAAATACTTACTACTTGATTAATGATAATTTCAGTATGAGTTACATATATCTTTTAAATGAAAAAATATGTATAAAATATTATATAAAATTATGATTAAAACTTGATAATATGACAAAAATGTGATAAAAGTGTAAGTGTGCAGACAAAATATATATTTCAGCAAAACTACTGAGTGTTTACATTTGATTTTCCAGAATGTTTAGATAAGAAAAAGTATCTCTGACAGTGAACTCTCATGATCTCCGTCGATCTTTATCGATCCGCGTCCGTTCAAGCAATGACGATTAAACCGCGACCATTGCACTGGTCAGTGCGTACGTGAATATATTTGCAAAAGATGGCACGAAATGTTGACGATACGTTGACAACGAAGAATCAATGGCTAATAGAGTTCGTTTCTTTTTTCCTCCAAGGGATCAACGGTCACCATGTTATCGAGCTTAAATTATCCGGCAAACTAACATTGGCATCCGGTGCTTCGACGGATCGATGATGGAGGACATATAAAATCGTACATCGAGAATTCGTGATGTAGAAAAGAGTAGGTAGGTAGAAATTGGACGCAAGAGATTTAGCGCCGATGTAATTTTAAATAAACGAATTGCGTCTCCTTCTTGTTCGCAACTTTTTATTCGTCACCGTATACCAGGCCTACCGATACGAGAAAAATGTTTCCTCAACATGAATATTCCGAAATCTCTCGCGTCCCATTAATCTGCTAGCCTTTTCTATTTCGACATTCTGTATTTTAGAATTACGCTACATGGTCCCTTCGTGACGTCAAAATCCCCATATAAATTATAATAAATACAACGGATTCAGCGAAAATTCATGTCATCGATTTACATTAACTGTGTTAGGTATTCATTGCGGGATTAGTAATCATGAGTTAGTACAGCCATGGGATTGCCGAGCTGTTCGTAAAGGGTTATAGAACCTCTGAATCTCTTTTGCTCCTCCGTCGGAAGTAGATTGGAGATTCTTTTTTTAAACCGTATCAATTTGTTTGCAACTTTATTCGTTTCATCCCCTGAAAATAAATATGTCCCGCGCGCGTTGCCATGTCGATTCTATAATCGACGCGACAAGCTAAAATTATTATGTGTTATTTACGTCGACATTACATACAAAAGCGGTAAATATCGATAAATACATGCATTAACGGCACTTTCGCAAAGAGATATTATTGATGTAATTATCGACAACGATAATTTTCGTAAATTTCTCGCAACTGACATTTAATCTAAATTGAGGGAACAGCAATCTAAAATATATAAATGCTTCTGATCGATAATCGCCTACAACTCGTAATAGTTTTACAAGATTTATTAAATTGGGTCAAATTAATTAAATTTTAGTGTACACCTTTTTAGAATTCTATTCTTACTCAATAAAAATTCAATAATTTTTTTTCCCTTTTACGATTATTTAGTATTATATTGTCAAAATAACATATTTATATCTATCTAAAGTTATTAAAAGAATTTAGGAAGATTCGATAATAATTGATAACACGCTGAACTATTTTTAGATTGTCTGATATTCCAATGTACAATAACATGGTATTATTGAAAATCAGAGAAGTGTATTCTGACAGAATACAGGCATTTGGTTATGTGAATTTTAAAATATCAATACTGAGGCTATCGGGCCAACGAACACATAATCTACGTTTCTATCATCGTTTTCAAGCAAAGTTTACGACTCCTATTGATGTGCAGCCATGTATGCTGTCGAGTATGCTTGAGTGCATCACGAATACGCAATCAGCAACAACGAAAAGCCTGAGTTAACGTAAAACTTTGATAGCAGCAGTTTCATTTCGGTCATAGATTTTAGTCGGCAATACATTTCCCTGACTACACTTGCTAGTGTCTGATTGTTCAAGCTTTAAAATTATTGTAATTATATTACAAAGTTAATATATAGTTAAAATACATCGAAGAAAATTACTGAATATAATTCAGAATTTATTTGTTAAAAATACAAATTTTTCTCATATGTTTTTCTGTTAAATATCGACTAATATTTTATTTTTTAAATGCTGTTAATGAGAAAAGTATATTAGTAATGGAAAAAAAAAGTTAGAATAACTATAAATAACTATAAATATAGGATATTATTACGAGGTATTAAAGATCATTATTAATTATAATTTTAAAGCTTCCGGCTATTTTCTTAAAAAAAGCTGCACGATTTGCAAGTTATTTCCGTATCTTGATACATCGTTAAATGCTAACATTTTGTAAATACGGCAGTTTACTTCATCAAGGTGAGAAGCAATCTGATATGGAGCTGCCTCTCTGGAATATTCTCTTTATGTATGTTATTAAGGGAGGAGAGAAAAGGAAACAGGAAAGAGGATAGATAATATGATGGAAGAGGAAATCGCTGAAACTGTGATGAAGGCGATTACTTTCGGCCGATTAATTTTCAAAAACTAAGAGGATAATTTTTCATATGGTTATCTCTAGTATGTCTTTGATTGGATCTTAAAGTAAAGAGGGATTCTACATCAAAGCTCTTTAGTATGTCTCCAGAAAGTAATTTCTAATTTTCTGTGTAAAATCCGTCGAGTTGATATATAATTCGGTTTTTCCTATCACAGGTTGTGTAGATTTTCAGCAAGAAAACACGAAAATTTATTTATTGGAGAATTTATAGAGATAACAATGGGGATGTTCACACACACACACGCGCGCGCGTGCACACACGCACCACGCACGCACGCACACAGTTTGTGTATTTTTGGTAATTTGTAGCTGGGTAAAAGAGAATTTGTAGGTTTAATTATTGATTTAATTTTATTGGGAATATTATTTTTTTCTGTTAGGATCTTGGTATTTTGTATAATTGTTTGTTGGCTTTGTTTCAAGTCTAAATATTTTGTTCAAAAGGAGGATCTTTATTTTCTTCCTTTAGTATGATGTATTCATCATACTATTCACTACTGTCGAAAATCATTATTATAAGGCTATTTTATTTAATAACTAAATATTAATGTAAGTATGTCTTTATTTTTATTAAATAATTTTCACGTGTCTTTAATTTGTTCGAGAATAGACTTCCTCATCTTTACAGAAGATCGAAAAATATTTGGTTTAAATATATATTAACAATAATAATATATTATTATTGTTCAAAATATAATAAAAAAATTATTAAACAATAACAGAATTTAATATTTCGCCGCGTTTTCTGTAATAGTATCTTCTTTTTACGACGAAGAGTCGATTATCAAAAGCTATGTTACTACTTAGCATTCGTGTTTATTTCTATGTGTGAGAAATGCATCCGATTATTTTAAATGTTAAATAATTCTATTGTTTTCATTAATCGTATCAGATAAACAAAACATTTTTCGTTTTAGTTTAGTACGTTCAAAACAACTTTTTTCTCTTTTTTTAAACTTTTTCAATAGAGAGGAAAATAATAGAGAGCAAAGAGCGTAATAAATATTCGTAGAGATATTTGTTGATAAAAAAAACTACGTACACAACTCATCTGCGCAGTATTACGGTTAAATCCAAAACTTATTATTTGCAACATCTGAGTCTCTAGAGGTTCAGTAGGCGAGTATCTCATTAAAAGTTATCGAGAACATATAAGTTTGCCTATAACGCCTATGTAATTAAAAGGTTGCACAACTATATAATTTACCTTATTAGTGATGTATATGTCAAACTCGTTATGACACATACTCTAGAGATAATATTTTTTTTCTTATTTATATCACCTGCATAACAATATCATATTTACGTATAATATTATATTTATTGCACGCGTCTACAATAAAAGATATTCCTTATATATATCTCATGTTTTTCCTTAAGGAAAAAAGAACGTTGCAATAATTGTACATTGTGGAAAAATTAATTAACACACGCTGCAAGAATTATATGTTTAATTTTTTCCAGATAATGTCTATTTCCGAACGATGAACGTAAACCGCTATAGTAATTTATTTGAACGTATGACGAACCATCGTTAATTTTCTATCTTTTCTACGAAACTTCTAGTTATAAATAAATGAACTTTGAATCGATGCGACGGGAATAAAAAGAGACATGTAAATAAGAGGTCGACGTTGTCCAGTAGGTGCTAAAAATTTCGTTCCTTCATTTATCGTACATGGAGTGTCCCAGAATTATACTTGTGCTTTTCTTATAAATATCAATGCTAAAAAAAGTGATAGTTATTTATGTATCAACAACTTTTTGTTACGAACTATTGAGAATTAAATATACTTTGTTTGCTCTTTTACCTGACGTTTTTTCTTTGAATCTGTATAGAAAGATATAATCAAACCTTATTTAAATTTTATATTAATTAAATTTCTTATTTTTCATTTTTTTTTTCTCTTGAATCATATTATATTTAATTAAATCGTAATTAAATAAAATAATCAGTAAAAGAAGCTAACATTTTTCAAGCCTTTTCTTAAATAGAGATTAAAATTGCGCCAGTAAATATGCTAAAATAATTAGTACACGTGTTACAAATGTTTGTATGAGTTTTGAGAATTCCAAATCTAATGAATGTGTCGTCACGCTGTGTATTTTACGTCACGCACGTTAATTTATGGCAGTAAACAGCGAAGGTGTAGCCATTAGCTAACAAAATGAAAGAGATGTGAACCGAGTATATAAAACCGAACGATTAATTAATGAAAACTGTTCCTGGATCATCAAAGTCAAGATAATTCGAACGACAGTCAATTACATGTGTCTTTCGAGGGGGGGGGGGGACTTCAGATCGACTAACGTCATTCGCAAATACTCCCACGAAGCTGCAACTGTATCATCAAGAGACTGAGACGATCTCGCAAACGTAGGCAGGACCTTACGACATGCGTAGCCAAACAGTGATCGAAAGAACGTGCGTCAGGTGATAACTACATGAGAAGAGATAGAAACTGGGCGGTTACGATTAGGTGCGCGAGGCACTCAGCCCGGCTGACTAAAACGGGTAGGGATGGATTTTACAGGATAGTGAAGGTCAGACCAGGATCCTTCATTCTAGCTTTTGATTTTGTGATCTCCGCTTTAACTGCGGGAAGGAGCAGAATGACTGTTCGCTGACTGAGGAACACCGAAATTATAGACATTCTCCCTTAGATATTTCCAGATATCACCTTCTCTCCGTCAGAGAGAACACATGACATTTTTCTACTTTGCATGCATCTTTCATTTCGAGCTATGTAGGGACTGAATGATATGCTCGAATGAGGCACGAGTATTAGCTGGCGACAATGCGACGTCCTATATTTGTGAGGAGTTCAAAATTGTCATACGAATAGTGAATCGTGGATTGGATGGCCACTGATGATGGTCACATCACCTTTGACCGTATCGCTGTGAAACGTCATATGAAGTCGCAGAGTGTACCGTCCGGGGGTGCTTAGGGCTCGCGGCAGCTTTAATCCGTTCATGGGCGCGTCGGCCGGGATGGAGGCGAGACATGGCGAGGTGAAGTGAAGTGAGGTGAAGCGAAGTGAGGTGAGGTGAGGTGAGGTGAGGTGAGGTGAGGTGAGGTGAGGTGAGGCGAGGCGAGGCCAGGTGAGAGGCAAGAAGGGATGAAAGCCACCCCGTCGTCGCTCACCCCGGTGTAGAAAAGAGGGGTAGCGCCGGGAGAATGCGCGTTGTATTAAAGCACCGGGTCCTCGCCGCGCAGCGTGGGAGTTAGTTCTGGTGAGGGCGCCAGGCAGCTCACTCACCGAAGTAACCCACCGTCCCAACCCTTCGATCCTCCACATCCCTCGACCTTCGACCAACAAAGCAACCATCCACGGCCGCAACCTCCTCACCATTCGATTCCGTCGTCTCTTCCCGTCGGTCGAGAGCACCTACTTCCGCGCCATAAAGAAAAGGGGCGAGTCGGCCACTCGTCGCACGGCACCCTCGCGAGGATCTCCTCCAGTGCAAGCGCGTCAACGACGGCGTTCGCGAGGGAGTGTGCATCAACGAGAAGCGGTGTTGTCGCGCGACGTGCCGAGGTCGAGTGAGCGGAAAGAGTTACGCATCGTGGGAGACGAAGTGAGAGAGGAAGAGAGAGAGAGAGAGAGAGAGAGAGAGAGTCGAAAAAGAAAAAGAGAGAGGGAACGTTTCTCGTCGCTCAATGGAACACCGGCGCGGCCGGTCGAGATCGTCGGCGACGTCAGCACGGGAAGTCGGGCAATCGCGGGAAACAGCCTTTAACCTTTGAAATACGCCGCGCGATTATAGTCGCAGACCAGACATCATCGTAAAAGACCGGTTACAGGCCTAGAGAAAGGAAAGACGAAAGAGAGAGAGAGAGAGAGAGAGAGAGAGAGAGAAAAGAAGCAAGAGTGGGAAGAGAGACGGAAGGGGGTGCATAACTACGTTAGTTAGAAACGAGCATTAGAACAACCTAGAAGATTTGTCCCGGTGACATCGCGGCGATTACGATCCATATTTTTAGCATAACGTTAGACACCACACGTACACGTACGCACTTTCACGCACGCACGCACGCACGTACATTCAGCTCGAGCGAGTGGCGAGAGCGCGCGCGCGCGCGCGCGCACGACATTACACGCCCATATATGAACGACCATACGGAAGCGGATCGTGGTGAGCGACGAAGATGTCAGTGAATGAATCGCGCCCTATCGTGGGTAACCGGACGACGTCGTACGTGGTATGATCGTACGGGGTGCTACTAGGGTGCTGCTGTCGAGGCGAACATAGGTTCTTTCTGTGGTGCGCGACGATCAAGCAGGAGAGGAAGAGGTAGCGTGATGCATGACGAACGTCGCTTCAGTCAGAGGAACGGTAGCTTCAGTAAGAAACCTGGATGTCCACTGAGGAAAGTGGAGCAGTAAATAGAAGAAAAGCTCGCTCGCATGCAAAAAGAACCAAAACGCATCGGAGAACATCCCCTTTCATTCACAGACATTCCCCCGAGAGAAGGCCGTGAGGTGAAAGCAAAGAGATATATCAACAAGATCGCGCACAGAAGATTAAGTGAAGCTGTGGGCGAGAAAGAAGATAAAAAGAGAAGAAGAAACGAGAGAAAGAGAGAAGAGGAAAGATAGAGACGAAGAGAGAGCGAAGTGAAAGAGAGAAAGAAACAAAGAAAAAAAAGAGAAGAGGAAAGAAAAAGGAAAAAAGAAATAGAAGTCGAGAAAGGAAAGAGAGTTTAGATCGAGAAGCGGCATCACGGAACGGTGCGACGTGACGCGGAGAGTCGAGGGAAGAAAAGAGGCCGAGGCGGGAGATCGGAGATCCGAAAGCTCAGGAGGAAATACGCTGGCACGGCAGAAGCGCGGCGACGAGATATCAAGAAGCAAGTATTACTCACGTAATGCCCCGCGTAACACTGCACCTCCTATCGATGAACCGTAATCTCTATCTGTAATTCTCCGGGCGTCTCTCGCGCCCGGATATCCTCCAATATATATATATATATACATATATATATATATATATATATATATATATATATATATATATATATACACACACACACACACACACACACACACACACACACATATATATATATATATATATATATATATATATATATATCGGTGTACTTTTTTTTCTCTGCCTTTGTTCTCTACACCCTGTGTACCTCTGTCGCAATACACGCTCGTGTATCGCCTACTCCCGCGTCTCGCACCGACAAACGCGCACCGCTCTCTGCTACGGCAAGCCTTTGCTTTTTGAACGTTTTTCGGGGCACCTGTTGATATGACCGACCTACATACTACACTGCTATCCACATTATGTCACCCTTTCATAATGTCGTACGGCACCAAATTATCGGATCCGTTACTCGGGATCCGATACTCGAGAATCATCACGTCCTGCGTGTCAATCCCGCTCGCGCGAGTTACATCGCCGCGGATGGATGCGGCGCGTATTAGACACAGCTGATATCTATTTCTACAGATGTATATTAACTTTAATGTCGGTTTAATTTACTTTTTATCTTTTTTTAATTCTTAGAAGTGGAAAAAGATAAAAAATAAATTAAATCAAGATTAAAGTTAATTTACATTGACAAAAACAGGCTTGAATATCGTTTTCGCGCAATGGCGCGGATTTTAGAAAGAAAAATTTCCCGACTTGACTTGAATCGTTATCGTAAAACTATTTAGATTAAAGCTATTCGTTTCAACGCAATTGCGATTCTGTCATTTTGCTTACTCGATATTTTACGAAATTGTATGACAACGCTCGAAGTATATATGAATAATTTAAGAAAACAATAGTATCTTCAATTGTGAAAGATTTCTTTTCATCAAAGGGACGCGATCAAAATATATCGTGAATCGTCGTACAAAATCTCCATTTCGTAATAAAATACAGAATCGCTTGGGGGCGTTTAAGTTCGATTCATAAATTTTTATAGCAGGTATTCCGGATAAAAGTATACTTGGACGGCATTTCATTGCAGATATAATGCGCATGATGTATCATTTTATCCTCTTTAACACTCTTAGCGAACAATATAAGGATAAAATACCTCATGCGTATTATGCGTGCAACAGAACGCAGTTTTGGAGTAATTTTAGTGATCCAAGTAGGTTTTGATATTCGAGTTTTGATCACCGAATCCGAAATTAATTCAGACGAAACTCGAGTATGTGAATAAGATTTTAGCGCTCGACATAGTGTTTAAGTACAAAATTTGGAATTTACAGAAACGTAAGAGTTGGAAAGAAATCGCGCCGATAACCTTCTGTAAATTTCGCGTTGCGGTAGTTTCTCCGTTCAGTAATGGCACGCTTCGTGAAAATGACTTCGCAATCACGTACGCGGGTATCTCGCCAACATTACGGTCGCGGTTCTCGGAGCGAAATTTAGGTAGGCGCGATTATTTACTAGCGGACACGTAGATGATTATTAATTCGTGGATTATCTGTAATCGCGATCGCCGTCGGGGCGTCATGCGTAGCTTGATTCCCATTTTGTGGAAACGTACGATATTTGGGATGTTCATTCTATAAGTGAGGAGGAAGGGAAGCTAGGGATGTATGACAGAGAGGAAACGAAAAAGAGAGGGTGGGCCGATTGAAAAAGCAGAGAGAAGAACAAGGAAAAAGAAAAAAAAGATAGAGAGAAAGGCAAGAAAAGAAAGGTAAGCGAATGAGGAAACAACACCGAGGGAAAGGGTCGTCTCTCGGAGAGATGATAGCTTTATTGGCGAAAACGTGAAATGATCGCGAATGTTTAATATGAGTGGCACCATCGATTGATTTAAATGTTGTCCACACTCGAGCACCTTATACGCATCTATGAGCACGCACGATGAGCACCTCCGATAACCACCTCCACACGTCGCAGCACTTCTGTTGAATATAT
>Ga0157363_1002855_pt1 | contig 15394 bp, 13 predicted proteins | sample AttsexASBM1_FD_111477 | JGI IMG/M metagenome (GOLD analysis project Ga0157363, IMG submission 111477) | Fungus gardens microbial communities from leaf cutter ant in Ribeirão Preto, State of São Paulo, Brazil - Atta sexdens ASBM1 | ecosystem: Host-associated > Fungi > Mycelium > Unclassified ...
GACATCTCACAAACCTTTTTTTGTTATAATTATTTTTATATCGTATGTTTTAACGTGACTCTCCTCGACAAAAACATAACAAATACCGGAGATCCCTTTTCCGGAGCTCTAAGACGATTGTTACGCCTGGATGTGCTTGTCTAAACACAAGCAACTAGCGGCATCAACAAAATGTCGTAGCATGTAGCCAATTTGTATCCACAGGACAATATGCGGCACGCCAAACTACATCGCTCCGGAAGTGCTGTACAAGCAAGCGTACAGTTACGAAGCGGATGTTTGGGCGCTGGGCTGCATATTGTATGCCCTGTTGGTAGGGCAACCACCCTTCGATACAGCCACACTTAAGGAGACTTACGCCAGGATCTGCAACAACCATTACCGTGAGGTCGACGACAGTATCGCGAGCAGAAACGGCCAAGACTTGATCAGGTGGTTGCTGCAATCTAATCCCGAATTACGACCGAGTCTAGAAAGGGTGAAGGAACACGTCTATTTAACCAAGGAATACGTGCCAGCATCTTTACCTCACACTTGCTGCTACCAAATGCCACCAGCATCAATCATCGAGCCACCCTCGTCACCATCCTCGGTATCTACGGTCGCTAGAAATTCGGAAATTAAGGCACAGGTAACTAACTTGATAATCCAACTTGAAAAATTTTTGACGATATAACTGACAGATCTTTACGAAATCCGTCATTATTAATCTTTTGATGATGCCTATGAGCATCGATATTATTACTCTAGTAATTCTGTTAGGATTGTGCGTTTCAAGACTGAAAATTAGATTCAGCAATTTGCAAGATTGAACAACATGTAGTATATAAATTCACACCGAATTATTTAATAGATTCAGCTTGATCTTTTAGAGCGTTTGTTTTCTATTTGTATTCATATTACAATCTAAAAAAAAAAGATAAAAAAAATACTTTATTTAAAAAAGATACTTTTGTTTAATATTATTTAAAATCCATAAAAAATTCATAAAATTTCAGATATGGCAACAGAGTCTCGTTTATCCTGACGCGTCATTGCGTTATCAACAGACGATTCCGACTCAGCAGGCGCAACAGCAGTTGTCGCAGCACCAGCAACATCTATTGAATCGCTCGCAGAAGAGTCTGCAAAAGGAGTCCAAGGTCTCTAGCTGGCTCGTCAGGAAGTTACCCAAACTACCGCGATTCCGGCAACGGCTCAGCAGCGTGCTATGTCCAGATCACAAGAAAACCGGTCTTGTGGCGCAAAGCGTACAGATGCATCGCGCACTAGAAGCGTGCGTGCCGGAAATGAAGCGGAATAACGCGTGCAATCCACCAACTGTAGAGGACATCGTGCCCCTCTTCGTCACCAAATGGATCGATTATTCGAACAAGTACGGGCTGGGCTTTCAACTCTCCGATAGGTCGGTTGGTGTTCTCTTTAACGACAACACGAAGATCAGTTACACTCATGATAGAAGGTGAATATCAAGAGAAATTAATAAGAAATAATGTGTTATTTTTTATAATGTAATTTTTTCATAAGATTGTAATTTCTTACTAATTATTAGGTGTGGAAAAAAGTTCGTGGCATTTTTTTAACGGCCATCTAACGGGAAAAACGCCACGAACTTTTTCCCATACCTGATAATTAATTTGATTAAATTTGTAATACAGAAGAGTGGAATATATGACCACCGACGACGAGATGACGCGATATCATCGAGAGAGAGATGTGCCGGCACCACTGCAAAAGAAGCTCGAATTACTTCGTCACTTTACCGAATATATGGATGACTTTTTGACAGAAGGTGAGTGTGATCATATGTCTTATTTTTATACGGTGTATGTTATAATTTATTATGCAAGCAAATTTTCCATTTTTTTAAACGGAAGAAATGCAACTCGTTTTCACGAAGCTTGTATATACTTTTGTCTTCCAAGCGAAACATAACATGAGAATGTGACCTATTTGTACCACTCAGTAAGCAAATAATTTTGGAACGTTTCAGTAACATTGCGATAAAATGTAAAATTGTAACGTTACTGTAATATTACTGAAATGTTCCAAATATTTCTTGCTTACTGCACTATTATGGCGACCTTTATTAAAATTAATAAGCAAAAACGTTATAATGTAACTCCGCGTTAATGTGTGCCATTTAGGTGGTGAGCTAAAAAAATACCGCGCGCCGCCGAGGCAGTCGAAAAACGCTTGCGTGCCACGAATGAGACGGTGGCTACGTACGGACAAGGCCATCGTGATGGAGCTAACGGTACCACTCCTGCAAGTGAACTTCTTCGTGGACCACACGAAGATGGTGGTGTCGCAGGAATCCGCGGGAGGAAGGGGCTATCTGATCACTTACATCGACACCGGCCGACACGCATCCTCCTATTGGCTGAACGACCTCCGTGACCTCGGTTGCACCCCAGACCTCTATGAACGTCTGTACTATGTCTGTAAGGTGACGCGCGAGTTCGCCGAGTTGGACAATAATACGACCGCCTGATGCTCGCCGGCGGATTCTCGAGGGACACGTGCTGTGATTTCCTCAAGAACCGCTCAGACAACCGAATTGGCAACGAGATCTCTCAGATACTTGTTTTAGATCTTACCCAAGCAACGTTTTCTTTTCCATAAAATGACATTTAAATGCTAGTGATAAAGATCTTCAGTTACAAAAAGATAATTATTAATTACTATGATCAAATTTTTATGAATTTTAATTACCACGGTGAGAGATACAAAAATATCCGTTTTTGTATCCCTTTTTCTTTCTCAGGATAAGGGTTAAGGAAATAACGGCCAAGCAAGTACGTCAAGATACCGTTACGCACAGCATTTCTCGGGGGTGGGAGGAGGCCGTAAATAAGAATGTCACGCGTATAAGTCCACGAGAAGAAGGTGTGTCTTGTGAAAGACCGTGCGATGCGAGTGGTTCCGTTGATTTATAAATCTGCACGTTGTTTTCACAAAATCAGAAGTAATCGCCTCTAAGCACGTGGCTCATCTCGGCAGGTCTTCTTCTTTGAAGAAATGTTAATTTTCCCACGTGAGAAGACTAGTTAGATCAGTAAGTAAGTCGGTCAAACTGCCATCGCAATAACGATGTTTTGTGAGTCCAAGTAGGTATAGCTGTATCGTTCCTCTTAAATCAATATTATGTCATGAAAGCATTACGTGTTCTGTTAGCTTTTTGGAGTAGAGTTTCACTCTAAAAATTAAAAATTGAGCCAATCTTGAAAAAGAGCTCAATTTTTAATCTTTAAGAGTGAGATTTACTCTAAAAGTTTTAGAGAGTGAGAGAGCGGAATACACTTAAAATTTTGAAAGATCTATGCACTATTTTTACGCACAACAGCATTTTTACGCTGATCCCTCATTCTCGTGTGAAAATTATTCGATGGAAATTATCGAGTTTAATGTGATATAAACGCCGTAACCAGTTGTGAAATATGTATCCGGTGACACTTTTCATTATACAAAATGTAAGGCGGACAACTAGGAGAGTGTCAACTGCATTGCTACTACCTCCGTTAAACAGGTAGCTGTTAGTATATTTATTTTTCACGGCGCAGATCTCCCTAGTTCAGTGCCTATATATCGAGTAAGTAATATCCAGTAGATTAGTTATTCATTGAGTAAATCGAGTATGTATAGTTTGATTACATATTTGCGATCACGTGGCGTGCAAAGTATAGTATCGTTCGAAGTAAGAATTTTTCCATGTGAAGAAAACTCTTTTTCTGCTGAAAGCACGCTATTGTCGAAATTCGAGCTCCACTTGGCGATTCGTTAAGACACCGCGTTGCCTAATTAAATTATGTGTGGAAAGTTAAAGATTTTTTATGTTGAATATTTCAAGAGAATATTAGTTTAATACACAAAAAATCTATGAATGTTCTTGCGCATATTTTTTTTCTGCTCTCTTGAAATATTTTTTTAACTATTTTTAATTTGTTTCAAAAAGTATTCTCTCTTATGATACTAAAATATTAGATCGTGGAATGCTGGAAGGGATGAATCTGACATGTGATAAACGCGTGTTTGCAAAACTAAAAATAAAAATTGATCAAAATACGTCTAAATAGTAAAAAGATAAATATTAAGTTTTGCATTATTCGGAAGAAAAATAAAAATCTTTTTGACGATTCTTAGTTCCGTACATTTATTTCTGTTATAATGACACATGTTTATAAATACGTAGAAAAATATCGCTACATATCTTTTTTCACATAATTTATCATCAAGTACTTAAAACCGGCAACATCTCGCCGCGCGTTACTCGACGCAAGAGCACAGAGAGGATGGCCCCCCCCCCCTCAGTAAATTTTTAGCAAATCCTAGTCAACGCTCCTTTTCCATTTTTTCTAGAATCTAACAAAGGACGAGTGTCACTGCCATCGTTGTTACGCGTTGCCGCTGTATCCAGGCTGTTACGTTTATAGTTATACTATTTATTAGTTGTGTTTACATGTACGTTTGTTGGAAGTTTGTTGTATGCTATAGCTAGGACTGCGGAGAGACGTGCAAGTTTCACGGATGAGCTTTCTTGGCTAGATGCTACCGCTTCCAGGTGCTACACAATCATGCTACTATTTTTACGGGTGTTGTCACTCAAGGCCGTGGCACACAGCAAACAGTAAAACGTAAACAGTAAAGAAATTAATATGTTGGATTTGCTTATTATAACCTTACAGTTTCTACTGTGATGTTGGCCAATTCGCCTACTGCTTACATTTGACTGTTTAAGTTTTTTGTGCCATAGTCCTTATTCTCGTTTTTTCACTCGTCTTATTAAAAGAATTAGCACACTATAATAGAACCAATTAAGCGAATAATATGCCTGTTTCTAACATAATGTATAGTTTAATTTTAACTTTGATTCAACTAATTCTTTTTTTTTTCTAATTCTAAAAATTAAAGAAAATGAAGAGTAAGTGGAAAACTGAGATTAAAATTAATTTACGTTGATATAAATGGGCATAAAACACGACTCACCGTGAAACTCATCGCGAAAGACCAGCCATGTCCTAGATATTACATGTTATATTGATGATGCGCTTCGAGCCATGTGTCTCGAGATTTTTCGATGACATAATCGCGTAACGTATGGGTGTATGTATCACCAATGCATCGTGCCGAAGAAATTTCTCTCTGTGCGACACGATATATTCTATTCTATCGTATGCATTTTCTCGGCGTGCCGCACGCAACGCGTTCCGCCCGAATTGTTCTATTTCCTGTTATCGTGTGTACATTAATACCGCTATTATAGTTGTCGCTAGCTACTTAGATTATTATTGTTATTATGATTATATAATTATTATTATTTTATTACGATTATATTCTGATTGATGACGTTATCGCTATTGTTCGCTATCGACAATATTGTCGTCATTGCGATAGCAACCGTAATTATTTTTAGTACAATTATTAAATTACTTAATAATATATAATAGCAATTCGCTACATTATGGGTGAGCGTTCGTTATTCGCATCCAACGCGACGAGTGTCGTCATATATAAAACGCGCAGTGATATTATATTATATTTTTTATTACAGTCTTTTATGTATATATAATATTGAGTTATATATATATATACATATATACATATATATATATATATATATATATATATATATATATAACATTATATACGTTACGCGCGTATCATGCAACGAAGCGGCAATTAACACTAAGGATCTCAGATTTATTGCTTTATTCGTCTGTGAAGGAGAAGTGAAGAGTTAGATTTGAAGCAATAGGCGTTGTTCCGAACAGCGGACCGTGTAAATTAGAGAGAGGAGAGTGTCGCTAGTGAAACATTTAATAAAGCTGCGATTTTATAAAGTATCAAGTGGATGCTTGGAAATTATTATAAATTTCATATATCATCTAACACAAGTTTATTTTATGTTATATCCCTTATGTGTGTTAACTTACAGAAATCTATATACATTTAATTCGTCTTTTTACATATCTATCCAAATGCTAACTCGTGTATATTTATTTTTAATACTTATAGTTTTAAAAATGAGCAGAAAAGGAAAAAAAAGATCCGTTTTATTAGTTTTAAACATATGTTGCTTAAAATGGTAATTACATTTTTATTACCTTGGAAAAAAAGTTTGTTTATACAGGATGATATCCAGACCAGCCAGAGGAGCCGGTATGTATGTACTGTTTAACGTAAAATAAGATTGGAATATATAATGCTTGTTGCTCTTATGATACAGTAACACTATGGAAAAAGAGGCAATCATGTAAATCGGACAATTGAGCGTACTTCTAAATTACGTCACTTTATTTTACGATCTTAACTTCCATCTTTGTTCATCTGTATTTTATCTTCGTTCAAAAGGTCTTCTCAGAATTCATATTGCGAAACGAAAATGAAGATTTTAGCGATGGCACTTCCGACGAACGTAGCGTCTTGGTAGATCTCCATTGTGAGATCCAACTCGATCTCCTGCGGTCCAGGAATCGTGCGTGTCAGCACTAGGACCGCTTGTGACGGCGCCGGTCTCTTCAGAACAAAGCAGGACTCCGTGGCACGTTCGACACCCGGTGGTGCGCGCACGTCTACCAATGCCATGGTGAAATGTACCGTCGATTCAGACTGATAACTTCCTCTCATAGTGAACAGCTCCAATTGACCAGTAGACGGCATGGGCAGCATGCTCACGAAGGTAATGAAGTTGTAGGAATAATGCGAAGGCGACCGAAGACAAGCCAGGTCGTTCATGCGGCAAAATCTCGAGGAGCGTACACAGCGACTAAAATTGCGAATGGGAAAGGAAAATGTTAAAAAGGGACCGATTTTGGCCTAAAAAGGTGTAAGTAGAAGGAACAGTGTTCTTTTTTTTGTAGATTTTGTAGATTCTTCCAGATACAAAAAAACAATTAAAAAGTTTGTAGCGTTTGAGAAATATTTTAAAAGATGAGCACGAATGATGTATTTATCAAAATTCAATATTCTTGTTTAATTTTTGAGCTGTTTTCCAAACTTTTTAATATTGTATCCGGGATCCAAACTTTTTAATATTGTATCCAAATCTACAAATATCGGTCCTTTTTTAATATTCTTCTTTACGGATTTATCATCAAGTCGATTAAATAATAATTACTTATTGTATATTCAAAATTAAAATTCAAACGCATATATCACAAATGTGACATATGTCGAGAATTGAAGTTAGAGAAAATTTATGCATATCTATTATCTCAAGTCCAATCATTTACTTTTTTCTCATGGGGTCCCGATGGTACCCCGAGGGACAGTTTATCCGATTACATCGGAAACTTCCGCGCGTATTCTGGCACATTTCTTCCGCATTCCTGCATACTTGACCTGCCTCACACTCGTCGATGTCTGTGAACACACGTAGAAAACAATTAAGTATCGTTACAGTATGTAACGATATCGTGACCGCTAACAATGCCGTGATTGCACGAGATCGAGGAGATTATAGAAACATTCGTGCGCATCGGTGACCCAAGCTGATGCTCCAGTTTGCCGGCAAACGGGTCAAGTACAAATTGCATTGCTGTTTTAACTGTGAGATAAGTAGGTGGAATGCTCACGAAGCTACGACCATGACTCACGTAAACGAGCTCTCACTTTTCATCCCATTGATTCGTACGATCGCATTGATTCACAAATGTATAATGTCAGTCTTTGAATCATAATTACTCTTTTTTTCTTGACATAAAATATCTCCATTTGAATTATATAATTGAATTATTCAGTATCTTCATTTAATTATTTTTTCGTACAATTGTTTTTCTGTATACGTAGAAATCTAAAAATCATCACCTTGACACGTTCGAGCGTCGTTACCAAGCCTATATCCTTCAGGACATTTGCACGCATAGCTTCCCGGCGTATTCTCGCAGATGCCGATGCAGAGATGATTATCCTTGAACTCCGTACACTCGTCAATGTCGCTGCAAGAACGATTGTCGGCATTTAGTCTGAATCCAGTTTGGCATCCACATCGATAACTGCCCCACACGTTGAAGCACGTATGTTGACAGAGTCCTGGTGTTCGCTGACACTCGTCGATATCCTGGAAACAATCGCGATTAAATTTCGAGACAAGACTACTTCAGAGTATTAATTGTTATAATCTATTCGGAATTGTATGATGTGACTCACTTGACAAGTACCGGATGCTTCTCCAATATTTTCGAAACCTTCCCCACATAGACATCTATAGGAGCCAACGGTGTTCTCGCAGCGGCTGTTCGGTCCGCAAATACCAATAGCGTAACTACATTCGTCGATGTCAACGCAATCGTTATTGGGACCAAGTGCGTGACCAGGCGGACAGATGCAATGATATCCGCCTCGTCGATTCTCACAGATTTGGCCCTTGCCGCACTCGTGCGTTCCCTCCCGACATTCGTCTACGTCGATGCAATACTGTCCGGTCATCGGATCCAGAGTGAAACCAGGTCCGCAGAGCAATCTGGATCCGCACCTACAAAATTTTCCCTCGTCTAATCTGTATCTTTCTTTTATCTATATACGAAAAGAATAGTTTTGCTGAAGTATCTAAAAGTTTAGCTAGATACAGATTTAAACATTTTGTTAGACCATTCAAATAATTATATTAGACCTTCAAGTTGGTTGCTAGAAAACAAATCAATTTTTGCGGCATTGTTTGGACGTCCTACATAATTATTTTAATGATGATTTTCCAACATAATTATTTTCAGATAGATCTGTATCTAGCTAAATTTTTGGATGCTTGAGCAAGATTACTCTCTTTCCGTGTATTAATAATTTTATGCGAACCTATAAGATCCTAAAGTGTTGATACACATTTTCGTAGCGCAGAGATTTGGCATTCTTTGGCACTCATCTATATCCATGCATTTGCCGCCAGAACCGAGCTCGAAGCCGAGCGGGCAGTTTGTTAAAGAACTAGTTATCGGAGTCAACGACGTCGGTGTCGTCGTCGTAATCGTTGTGATTCTCGCCGTCGTCATTGGCGACGTACGCGATTGCGGTATACGCGATGTGCGATCGCAGCGGTACGAACCCAGGGTGTTCCTACACTGGTATCCAGACCCGCAGTCGTGGGTGCCCAGAACACACTCGTCGTCGTCTTCGCAGATCTCCGTCGCGGCATTAAGAGTGTAGCCGGTACCGCAAGGCAAAAATCGCGTACACGTATAGCTGCCGATTGTGTTGTCACATCTCTGCGTCGGCAGACAGTCATTCTCCTTCAATGGAAAATATTAAAATCGATGGCGAGAAGCCGCATTGAGACAACGTAGACTTTACATGCTTAGATTATGCTTTAGGCTCTCCGATTTACGCCCACAAAAAAACTGAGCATCATTCTTTTTTGTTTGATAAACAACAAGAATGAAATGATTCCAAGAGCGTTGTGAGCATAAGTCGGATTGCAATTTTAGGATGTTTTCCAGCAGGGACACAATCAGACCCAATGTAACACAGTGAATCATTACATCCTTATTGTACCTACGTTAAGTAAGGATGAAACGATTCACTGTATTACACAGTGTCTGACTGTGTCTTTGCTGAAAAACACCCTTAATCTTCATCGACTCGATGTACGAGATATCACAATATTTTTATATTTTTTTTTTTTAAATTAACGCCATAAATGTCAGATCGCGCGTGATAAGCATTACGCGAATGTCGAAGAGTCCCGTCATCGTTGTTATCCTTGTTGTACCTGTAACTGACACTCGTTGATATCGACGCAGGCTTGTGTGAGATTATCACGCCTAAAACCGGTCTTACAGGTGCACGTATAGCTGCCTACGGTATTGACGCACTCCTCGTTGCTGCTGCAAGCATCCTCCAACTCTCTGCATTCGTTAACGTCGACGCAGCCGCGATTCTTCACGAATCTGGTGCCGCGTATACACTTCTCGTTCATTGGAGCCGGCAACGGTGTCGTAGTTGGTTTTCTAGTCATTGGAACAGGCGGCATCGAACAACTGTAACCACCTGGTTGATTGTAGCAGAGCTTGTCCCCGCATGTGTCCAACTTTTCCGCACATTCGTCAATGTCTATAATTTCAAACAAAGTATTTTGCATGACAAAACTCATAAATATTTTTTCCTCTGAATTAAAATAGTCGGTTTTTTTTTAAATTAAAGCATTAATACAATTATATGATCAAAGTAGGAAAGCATTATTATTTTCTTGCAAAACATACTCTGACATTTAAGCTTCCAAAATTGTACCTCTGTTAAAAGCATTGTTGAAAGCAACTGGAATAATGTAGGACGACATATAAAACACGAACATATTTCGATGCAATAAAAACTGTGTATCAATTTGCGATGCAAACAATCGTAAATGACATTTATGATTAATCGTGCGTGTCGAAAGGCAATAGGAATAATACATAATTTACCCGTGCATTCGCGAAGAACTTATCGAACATGAGTCAATAATTCAATCTAAGCTTGATAAGTTCTATATCGTTTTGACGAGTTCTGAAAATACGAAAAATATCTGAAATAATTGTTAATACAATAATAGTTTATGGTATACACTAAAAAGAATAGAACAGTTTAGTTTGTGCTGTAAATTAAAAGAATAGAATTAGATGTAATTTGAAAAAATAGAAAAGAATATATAAAACAGCCAAAAATACAAATATCTAACATTCTACAATTTATAAAAGCAATTAATTAATTTTTAAGATAAAACTACAAAAATTACACTAATTTACAATAAAAAAATTACTGCAAATCGGATTAGGTATTTCTTATAGATTTTTTAATGCTGAAAACGATGCTATAATCCAAAAAATGGCAGCACGTCAGGTTTCCAAAATAATTGAGTTTTAAAATAATGATTTTTCAAAATAATGACTATTTTAATAATTTGATGATGATATTTGACATACTTTTGAAAAGAAGATTAACATTATCTTGAAATTCCAATTAATAGTCATGAATATATTGTTGTCCCTATAAAATAATGAATTTTCTTTTTATCTCAATATCTTATTTCAATCGTTATGAAGGATTTAAATACAAGATCTTTTTTAGACAAGTTTTGTATTTGGATTCTTCATAACAATATTGAAATTTAAAAAGATATGTTTTAAGGGATAAACAATATATTCATGATTTCTGATGAAGAATTTCAAGAACATTAACTCTTTTTACAACAAAAAATGTCAAATAACGCAAAAAAAAACCATTTTTTGCATATTAATTATTTCAGAAACCTAACGTGTTAGTAAAATTTAACTTGTTACATTGTTTTAAGCATCCAAAAAATCTATAAATACTTTTTCTAATTCAAAATAATTGAAAAAAGCATTCTTTTGTAAACTAGTGTTATATGTACCTGTACACCTGCGTAAACTAGAATGATACCGATAGCCGGAAGGACAAGCTGGTCGTTGACGTTGACGAGGAGGAGGCGGTCTCTCGCATCTACAAGATGTATATATATATATATATATATATATATCATTGAATAATTTTTAATTACTATTTCATTATATTTACCTAATATAGAATTCCCAATAGAACATTTAATAGATTTTGTGATAGAAAAAAAATTTCGCACACCTGTAAGTACCCGGTAGGTTGACGCATCTCTCAGAAAATCTCGCGTCACAGTTGTATTGTCCGATTAGACACTCATCGATGTCCTCGCATCGTCGAGCGCCCAAAGAATATTCATATCCAGACTGGCAAGAGGGCAATCTAGTCAAACACTCGAAGCCACCTTCTTTATTTATACAATACTGATGCAAGTTAAGCCGACAGTTATGCAAGTTCTCGGAGCACTCGTTGATATCAAGACAGGTGCCGTTGAAGGCTCGTCTATAGCCGCGACTGCAGGGCGGTATTAATTCGCAAACAAAGGACCCGTTAATGTTGACGCATCTGCGAATCAATATTTCCGGATTTTTGTAAATTCGATTATTAATCGTCAGAAAAAAATACGCCAATCGTTACATAATTAGATATTATAGAAAAAAAAATACACGATTTGAAATGTATCTTATACATAATTGAAGATGCATACCTATGTGTACTCTGAGGACAATCGTGACCGCCTAACAAACACTCGTCCACGTCTTGACAACTCTTCGTCGTCGTGCTAAAGTACCAGCCGGTACTGCAAAGGGGCGAACAGTCATAGCCTCCTGGAGTATTCATGCATTTCTCATGATCCCTACATCCAGGACCGACCACACACTCGTCTATGTCCACACAGTAGCCTGTATTTGCGTCTCTCTTGTATCCCAGTCTACAGGGTTCGGTGGACCAGTAACGATCCGTGCTCTGAAATATTATACAACACGAGTTGGATTAAAATAACAATTTCTACGAATAATTACGGAGAAAAATTGTTAAGGTAAAATAATTTTTATCTTACAAGATTATAAAAAATATTCTGACAATTTTTGAAAGTAAAAATATCGAAGATGTAAGAAAAAGTACATTACAATTGTAATGTATTTTTTACCTTATCTAAAGTAAATCCATTTAAATAATTATTATCTCATAATAAAGTAAATCATATTATTCTCAAGACTGTAAGCAACTTTCAAGACTTTGCATATATACTTGTAAGTATCTTTACCGCACAGTAGAGTAAAATTCAGCGCTAAGGCAAAAAATATAACTTGTCGATAAAGTAAAAATTTTATTGAGATGTATGGTAATCTATAGATTTACTTTACAAAATTTAAAAAGTACCGCAGTATGGTTATACGACGATTGTCCATTTACCAGAAAAGTAAAATAAATTTTATATAAGTATAAGGTGTTTATTCCTCTATATGAATCTGTCAATTTCATAAAATTTACTAAAATTTTAGCGTATATTATTTTACATTTTTCTCCGTGATCAATATGCATATTATTTTCTCAAGATTGATGTAATCAGTAACTCACAAAACTACTTCTAGGGATCTGTACTTTGTTGTAGCGCGAACCAACGAAAGGTCTTCTTGTTGTGCTGCTAGTCGTTGTCTCGATTCTGGTAGTAGTGATTCGCGTTTCGCAAACGTAGGAACCATTTGTATTAATACAATATTGAGTCAAGTTATTGCAGGCGTGCAAACCTAACAAGCATTCATTAATATCTTCGCAATGTTCCTTGACCTCGTTCGTAGGTCGAGAATTGTTGCGCAGTCGAAAACCAGATGGACAAATTGGAGAACATCGGTAATCACCTTCCATATTCACGCAACGCTCGCCTATACCACAAATCGCTATTCCATTGGCACATTCGTCAACATCTATGATACATAAATTATCAAAATTTCCGTACAAAAGATTATTTAATATAAAAATAAGAAATAATTCTAACCGATGCAACGATCAGATTTCTCATCGAAAAAGTAACCGTCGCCACAATCCTCGATTTCGTTCATAACCAACGAAATGTTCGTTCCCTCTAATTTGTATCCTCGACTAAATCGATCATCGCGTTGATTGTCGTTGGTTTCTTCCGTGGTAGATGTACTCTTATTATTTTCAACTCGTAGGCATCTATTTTTTTCAAAGTATATTGTTAAAATCTTCCTTTGAATATACATTATTGAATTTGTCACAGAATATCGTACCTGTAACTACCAATTTCATTAACACAGCGTTCGTCAAATTCGCAGGAATGCAATTGTTCGTTGCACTCGTCGACATCGATGCATCTCGTCCTTATTCCAGAATCGTTAGAGGGTTTATATCCCGCTGAACAAGTCATACGTGAACTGGATTGCATATTCTTTTGATAATCAGACGGATTGTTGTCATTTAGAATATATGGAAAAGGACTTGCCGATGTCTTTGTACACTCGTACGCACCCTCCGTGTTAACACATATTGTGTCGGGATCGGGACAAGAATTGCTCAACTCGATACATTCATCTATATCTAAAAGATTATAATTTATTTATCATTTTTGTAGAGAGAAATCGACGTAGATATAATATTAAAAATGTGCTAGCTGTATGCTAGCTTTTATAAGTTTCAATCTCTAAAATCTCTTGATTCTGTTAACCCTTCGAAATTGACACTAAAATCTCTAATATTGCTGCTAGTTGTATAAGACCTATTTAATTTATGTTAATTAAAAGACATTAATTAATTTCGAGAAAGTAAAATGAAAAAATAAATATTAAATATATTTTTCATTAGAAAAAAATAAATTTTAATATTTCTTTGAATAATTCTAAGTGAATGTTTACTAAAAACATATATTTATTTGATACAAAAACCATTAATTTGATTCAATCATTTTTTATTAAGTAAATATTTATTTACTGTAAGTTTATTTAGTATTCTACTATTTAAAGAAATATATATTAAGATTTAGTAAATATTTTTCAGTGTGATAACAAAAATCCAAATTTTTAGATATATAACATAAAAAAATTCAATTGTTTGATATTTTTGGCAAAGATTTATAATTAAGTGGGTTCAATAGATCCATCTTCAACTCCAGAATGTTAATTAGCAATATGCTTATATAATTTTTATATTAATTAACTATTGCATATATGAATTATTAAAAAACGCAATCATTTAAGAAGTAAATTTATTACTCACATGCATGAAAGCTACAGGGATGAAGCGTTGCATGCAAAATCAAATTGTGAATGCGAGCTCATCAAATACATATCCAACGTAATTCACAACATTTTCCACGATTATTCGATCGAATCTTTCAAAATGAAAAAGAATTGCGATCAAGAGATTGTGTTGTGTGTTTTGTATTTGTGCAATGCATGCATACATTTATCTGATAGAAAGATCGGAAATTTAAGTTTAAAACATAATAAAAATTTATTTATCGAAAAGCAATGATCATGTCGTTATTATGTGCATTAAAACAATTAAAAATCTAAAAATTTTCGAGATGGAGATCGAAAGCTCACCGACGCAAACTCCCAGGCCGATATTATACGTGAATCCTTTCCCGCATTTTATATCGCATTCGTAAGCACCCTCGGTGTTTCGACATTGCTCGACATCTGCTACACAGCTGTGAATATCTTCTGCGCACTCGTCCACATCTGATTAACAAATAAACAGAAAGGAATACGTAAAGAGGCAAGATTTCCCGCGGAAAATTCATCATTTTTTTACCATACACGTGAATTAATCCTTGATACATATAATTGAGTCATTCATGTTCTGCGCGTTTCTTTTCTTTCAAATACTAAGAGCATCAAGGTAACTAGTTATATATTCTTTAAATACACACAACTTTTCAAATATGTTCTAAAGATGTTAAAATATATATATATATATATATATATATATATATATATAAACATTTCTTAATAATTTTCGTACGCTTGTAAAATAAAAATGACAATATTTAAGGAACACACGAAAGTCAACAAAAAATTAAAATGACTCGATTGTAATCCTAACGTCA
>Ga0157363_1002856_pt1 | contig 15389 bp, 5 predicted proteins | sample AttsexASBM1_FD_111477 | JGI IMG/M metagenome (GOLD analysis project Ga0157363, IMG submission 111477) | Fungus gardens microbial communities from leaf cutter ant in Ribeirão Preto, State of São Paulo, Brazil - Atta sexdens ASBM1 | ecosystem: Host-associated > Fungi > Mycelium > Unclassified ...
TGCAAGGCCAAATCGCTATGGACGGAAGACAATGCTCTGTGTTTGGTGGGATCAGAAAGGTGTGATCTATTATGAGCTGCTAAAACCTGGCGAAACCGTTAATATTGAACGCTATCGAGAACAAATGATCAATTTGAAACAAGCTTTGTGTGAAAAACGATCGGAATATGAAAAAAGGCAACACAAAGTGATTTTGCTTCATGATAATGCACTATCACACACAGCAAAACTGGTCAAGGAAACGATTGAGGCATTTGGTTGGGAAATACTTTCGCATGCGGCTTACTACTCAGACTTGGCTCCGTCCGATTACTACTTATTTGCATCGATGCACGCACTTGCTCAGTAGCGCTTCACTTCTTACGAAAATGTACGAAAATGGCTAAATGACTGGTTTGGCTCAAAAGAGCAACAATTTTTTTGGCGTGGCATCCACAAATTGTCAAACAGGTGGAAAAAAATGTATAGTTACCGATGAGCAATACTTCGAATAAAATATTTTTTATCATTTTCATGCAATAAACGTGTATTTTCTATAAAAAGATTCAGGTTTCATATTTACATATCTGGTATTAGTGCATACAACTAAAAACTGCTATACGTGAAATTGTATTATTGAAAATTTGTTTATTGAAAATTTGTTTATTGAATCTGAGCGTAAAAGTGGATAGGCAATCAGTTTGAAATATAAAGTATAAATATGTTTTTCAGTGCATTTGCGGTTTAACTCGTTTCTATTTTTTTTTAAACAAATTTTTACATCAATTGGTGACTTTAATATGTACATCAGTGTCCACTAAGTTCATCTAATCGAATTCCCTATAATACAAAAAAGAAAATTTGAATCAGGCTGTATTGATGTATGCATCAATGTAAATTAGTTTTAATATCGAATTATAATTAATTCCTTATTTTTTTTGTAATTCTTATAGAATTCTACTTTGATATAATATATAGGGTTTTAAATGTTATTAATCGTTATATTGTGTTTAATGAATAAAAAATATTTTTTTTTACATTGAAAACGTAGCGATTCCAATGTCGTATTTCAATTTTAAAACATATTTTTTTGTTATCTTTTAATCTAACTATAATGTAACTTTACAAGACATAACATAATGATAAAAGGTACAGTATCTAAAAGGAAAGACGGCTAAAAAGATACATAAAACAAGTTCTAAAATCGACTAAAAAATTTTATAAAGACGACTAAAAGATTTCCATAGACCTCTCTTTTCCCGTCATCATATAAACAAGGTCATAAAGATGACTAGCAGAGCGACATCTGTCGACTTGTAGTCATCTTTTTATCGACTGTATTCTTTCATTGATAAGTGTCTTTATAACAATTTAGTCATCTTTTAGATGACTTTATGCTCTCTGGGTCATTATCCCTAATCATTGTAACATCCAAAAAATTCAATCTATCATCCCTTACTTCCGTAGTGAATTGAAATCTAGGATGCTGAGAATTAAAAATATCAAGAATGGAACTAATCAAAGACACAGATGCCAATAATATGTCGTCAACAAATCTATCAAAGTAAAAGGGCAACGGAAACCAAATCAAAGACAAAGTCCTAATCTCCAGCTTTCGCATAACTAGAACCGCGAGAATAACGGAGAAGAATCCCGCAATTCTGCCTATATATTACTAAAACACTATCAAAAATAAAGAAAGTAGAATCTAAAACAAATTGAACCGCTTTGATGAATTCCTCCTCCGGTAAACAACAATTTCTAGAAATAAATCGCCAATACAGTCTTTAATACAGTCCATCGTCAATGGGGACGTTAGTGAAGAGGTTCATAATATTCAGTGACATTAACTGAAATTCATCAACTCAAACGTCTACTATCAAATTCCTTAACAAGTTTAAAACTGTTTTCGATATGACTATCTACTTTAGAAATTGTTTTTATGATAATATATAATTATGAAGAAATACTGCTACAAAGGGATATTTATCGAAGAAACTATTATACGAAAGGGACAATCCTGCTTATGTATTTTCGAAAGAGCGTAGGCTCTCGCAAGTATCCCATCATTATTTAACAAACTTCTATATGTGGAATTAGTTATATATTTTTTCTTTCCAACTAACTAATAAAGCGCGTAGGCTCATTACCATCCTCTTCGTCGGATTCCTTTCAACTACTTCATAAGTATTCACATCTTGAAGCATCATTTATCCTGGAAATGTACACTTGTCTATCCAATGCATCACATTCCCTTTATCCGCACGAGTAAAAATAATCCTATCATTCATGTCCTATCAATCCTATCATTAATCCTATCCCTTAAGAAAACCCTAATTGCAGTGACAAATTCCTACCTACTTTCGTACAATGTAGAGAAGCTAAGTTATTTAATACAGGAAATGAGTAGTTCAAGATTGAGATCCGCTCATCAATAGACAATTTATAAATATTACTTTTAATATATTTAATAAGATCGATCGTTAAATTTAATCTATGGCAAAGTTATCAATTGTAAAAAGTTCTGTATTAGGAAGTATGGAAACGGTTGATAGATTTAGCCATTCCTTTGAAGATCCATTTTTAAATGAAGGAAAAAGAATCAGAAAGAAAGGGCTGAGGATTAATCTGTATTTCTCTAACGGTCTCAACATTTGGATTCTATACGTTACATTAAGATACAACGACAACTCAACATTAACGCTATTTTCCAACACTCCATCTCTGCCATGATCAACGTCAACCGCGGATACTCTTCTGATAATAACGAATAAGCCTGATATTTTTAATATTATTGTTTAATAATTCTTCCCTCTGTTTCGACAACAGCCAGCAATACTTCGAATCAATTCTTTCGCGCAAGAAGAAAAGGTATGAAGATTTTCCCTGTTTATCAAAAAAGAAGGAAAAGCACATATAAATCGGAAAAGCTACATCCGAGTGGAATCTATTTTCCTATAAGTATCATTCTAACTTCAAGATATTCAAGAAGTCGAATGTTATTTATAAGATCTTGTGTAAGAGTTGCAATGCAAGTTATGTGGGACAGACGTGTAAACAACTGAGGTCAAGAATTACAGAGCATAAGAATTACATCCGATGGAACAACTCTACTCGTAATATCATAACGGAGCAACGGTTACAAGAAGGCCATGCTTTCGATTGGAACAATATTACAATACTGACGAGATACTCACTACAGGAAGAGATTGATTTCAGAGATGATAGGATCATCAGGATCATAGGAGATCATCAGGAAACAGACGCATGGATTTAACCTGCAGATGAATACGGAGGGACTTCCCAAGGCCGATTTCCCGATCATAGAAAAGCTAGAAAGGCTGAAGTTGTTGTCTAGTCAGTCATGTGTCGTTCCTACGCAATGTACGTACGTAAAGAGTTTTTCTGGCATATTTATCGATTACTTTCTTATTCTTGGAATTGATTAATGCTTTAATGATACATTTTACGAATATTTGGGAGGGTAATTTGCTTGCAAATTGCAAGTATATTCTTACATTTTTCCATTTGTTATTTCGAAAAATTATAAACAAAAATTAAAAACAAAAAGTGACTCACTGTGTCTAATACTGATTGGCCAATATTATTAGGAGCCGGTTCTTGAATTATTTTTGTAGTGATGCGATATGGTGCTCTGTGAACATGGTGAGCGTCTTTATATTTGCTGGATAATTAATTATAATCTTAAAATTGTTCAATAAATTAGTTCTTCATATTCTATTTTACGATGTTTCCTAATTTCTTTTTTTCTTTCATTCTTTTTGGTTTTAATTCCGATATTTAAATTCTCGATGTAAGGGAGTTCATGACAGGATAATTTTTATTCACGATTTTTATATATGTTAGTTTGTTGTTTTTGAGGAAGTCTCAAAAGTGAGCCGAAACATGTAAGCGCGTTTTAATGAATAAAAAAGTTTCACACATCATAGATATAGTATATTATTTGCGCGGAGTCTTCTGCCCTTGACTTACTGCCAATATCCTTTCTAATACGTTAACTTATGTTGCGTGCCATTTTTAAATAAATTTGGATGAAACGAAATGACAAGATTACTTTAAAACACTTATAAAAATCGATGAAAATTGTCTTTTCCTCGCTTAACAATCAGTAAATAATAATAAAAGGCACGTAAAGCTTATATTCGGGCAGGAACACGGTTTAATAGCTATTGAAACGAGTAAAATATACGTTTTTACGTTTTTATATAAAATTCCAAGATAACTTTAGTTTTCATCGATAATTACGATTTTGATAAGTACGAAACAAATCACATTTTCACAATTAAACAAATAATAACGAAATGGCACGCAACATAAATTTCGTCATCAAAACGTCACTTTTCTATAATTTCGGCCATTTATTGTGATGCGGCGCTGTAACACACAAACAAGCAAGAACCCATGCTCGCCTGCGGCGCGCCGAGAGTGAAGCTGAGAGTGAAGCCGAGAGACAGCGAACTTCTTCTCACACTAGTCGCTTATTTCAAGCAACCGAAAATGCTTTCTCGGTAATCTCGGCCGCTCGGCGGCCCTAGGCCCTCAATAAGGAGCAGGGAGCATCCTAAAAAACATATTACATATACAAATTTTAATAACTGTAATAATAGTGTACCCCTCCTCTCCCCTTAATTCAGAATAAATCATGTTAAAACACTGTTTACGAGATATTGTTTATGATTTTTCATGCGCATTATACAGTATATCCCCCATAAACTCGAATAGCAAGAATAGTTCACAATTTTCGGCAAGTTTTAGTAATATTTTGTTAACTATTACGAAAATTGCAAAATGATAGAGGACTTTTCTTCTCAGTTTAATCCATTCTACCCCTATGCGAAAGATTTATCATTATTTTCCAAACACCTTGTATAAGAAAAATCATCAAATTTTTTATTTTAAAACTTAGAAAAAAAAATCTCTATTTTAAAATGTTTATTTGTTAAATTTTATCTGACGAAGTTTCATCCAGGTACAGCGCTTCAACAAATAACAAAAAATATTAAATAAAAACAACGTTATAGTGACTCAATAATAATAAATAAGTATTAATAATAACAGAGGCATCATCTTCGGTTTCGTTAACAAAATAATTAAATTATTTCATCCTCATTTTCAAAAGAATTTGGTTGATGCTATATCTTTTTAAATAATGGCTATCTTCTTTCAAAACATAATATCCATATCAAAGAAAAATTTTTCACAATTCCATACATAAAATCTGTCTCTAAAAGTTTTTTTACCTATAGCCTATAAACGTAATTGCAAACTAATATATTCCATCCCAAATACATTAAAAAGCCTGTAATTAGAGGAAAAGACATATTAGATCAATTGGCTAATCACAATGTGATATCACAAATCTACAAAATTTCGTATGAAGACTGTGAAGTTAGTTATGTAGGACAAACCAAAAGAAAATTAAAAACAAGATTAAATAAACATTTCGGACATTAAGAAAAAAATTAATTCTCCATGCATGATTACTGACCATCGTATCAATTACAACAATAATTTCAATTGAAAAGACGTAAAGATTTTAGACAAAGAACCGTCTTACAATAAAAGATTAATCTCCGAAATAGTTCATATAAAAAAACAAAAATTATTTTGAACAAACAAAATGATACGGAAACATTTCCTAATTCTTATCTACAGATCTTGCGGTCTCTTTCCTCTTCTTAGTCTTCTTTCTTCCTTTTTTATTTCCATTCTATCTCTATCTCTATTCCCTTTCCAATCTCTACTTTTAACAGTCTATTACAGAACATCAGAATGTCGCTCACACGCTATCACAAGAAGTTTCTAACTGAACAAGTTTTAATTTTTTGACTCTGATCGCATTTGCTTCTAAAAGTTTAATTTGACTCACTGTTTTAATTATTGGATTAATATTCTTGCTAGGTCTTCTCATTTAAGGTATATGAACATAATTTTTATATATACTTAAATATATTAATTAATACTTAACGATTATATATGAGTAATTTGTGAATGTAATCATCTATTCACTATCATTTATTCACTATTAGTTTTAGTTTTATAATCTATAATCTATTGTATGAATTTTATAACAGAATGTGTGTTTATACTAGTTTATCGACTGTAATAACTCAATATTTTCAATCTATTTTGATCATTAACATTGATAAATTGCGATACAATAGAGGAATGATATCTAAGAAAAATTAGAGAGAAAGAACATTATATTGTTGCGGCACAAAATAGCGGCATGAAGAAACACGACCATGTTAATGTAACTGTAATTTTGAATTTGTATCCAACAATTATATGAATCTATTAATTTTTGCGTTTAATTTTCTAATTTTGTATACACTGAAGATGATTTGATAAGATCGAAATATCTACTTAAAAATTTTAATATATTAAAATCTGGCTCGTAATTCTTATTATTAAAAAATATTGAAATCAATTTTCAATTTTATATAATTCAGAAAAAAAGATATCACAGATATAAAACTCCAACGCCATTTTGAAGCTTTATTTTTTGCCTTTATATTGTATTTTTAAAAATTTCTTCACAACTACTTTTTTTTCATCGAGGTATTTAAGTTTTTGTAAAAGAGAGACAATGCAAGCGAGACAATGTAAGCGTTTCTAAATTTAGGAACAGTAATTTACAATACATAAAAAAGTGAGAAATGAAAAAGATGAGTCGCTCCCATGTCTGTTGGAGAGAGCTCCCTCTTCCCTTTGGGAGAAATCTCCCAAATAGGATATTTATCTCAGTTTTAAATAAAAATCAAGTATTATTGAGTTTTAAATATATATAGATAGTTTTAAATATATATAGATATTTAACGAAACTAATAAAATAGTTATTATTATCAATTTTTTATTTTTAATCACTTAAAATTTTAACAGTTATGTGAACTTCTATAAGATCAACCGTCTTTAATAATATCTCGTCAGTGTTGAAATTAATGAATAATTAATTATATATTCTTCTTATCCAATAGTATACTAGAAACTGTTTTAATGTAATAAAATGAATTTTTATGATGTATTCTCAAAAATAAAAATATAAAACAGTTACTTTACTATATTTTCTAAAATCTATAAATGTTAAAAAAAATGGCAATGATTCAGTTAAGATACATGTTAAATAATAAAATATAAATATGAATCTATTTATATCATGGACACTATATAGATTTTTTAAGCATTTTCAATTTTATAATTACATCAATGTATTATAAATATTTTTTCTGCAAATACATATCTTAAAGTAAAATATCTTTCAACCATGCATATTATATAGATATATGATATTTATATGAATATTAAAATGCATTTTTGTTAGAATTTAATATATTTAATTGTCTCTATATTCCATATTAGAATTATACAACGCTTTAATAACTATGCATGCTCTATTATAATTTTCAATAGATTCAATATAACAATACTTCTCAGTTGTGGGAATAACCTTTTTTTCAAAATTCGTCATATGCAATTGATTAACCTGTATATTTTCATGATGTGTCTCAGTCTCATATTGTATACCTTTATCAACGATAAAGATAGTTTTTATACGATCTAATGCTTCTCCTAAAACATAAATAAAAATGATACTTGCATGAAAAGCAAATAATACATTTATTATGAAATGCATATAATATTTACGTTCATTTTCATGAAGTATCAAATCTTCAAAAAAAGTAATATTTCGTATAAATAAATGAAATGAATCTTCAATATCAGATGATCGGATAACAAAATCAGGATCACAAATTGCAAGATGGCATAAAAATCTGATGCCTTGTCTCAATACTTTGTATTGAACTTTTTTCATCTCAAACCAAAAATTACGATCCAACTTTTCTGAATATATTTCTGTCTGCTCTTTTATATTCTGTTTATTATATTTCACCTGACATACATGATGTTTGTAATTAATTTTCTTCAAGAGATAAAATGTTTTCTTTTTTTTAAATAAATCTTGCCATTCAATATCATCGATTATATCTAATTTGTTTTCAGAACATTTTTTTAACATATTAATTATAAATCGTAATAATTTTGTGTAACAATTACAGGATTCTGAACTTTCGCTTCTTAATAAATTATTTTTCTGTAAGACATGCCACATAGATGATATTAATGCATGCGTCATATTTATTGTAGTAAGAAAGTCCGAATAAAAATGCTCCATTTGTGCCATAAGAATTTGTAAGACACAAGCATCTAAAACACAAAAACATTTATTATTAAGAACATCCTTTAAAAAATAAAATACATTATTATACAAAAATACACAAATTTTCAGATTATTTCGAAATGATATAACATACCTGGTGTAAAATGTAAAATTCCTTTCCATATTTTTATTGTTATTAACTCTATTAAAATAATGATAATTAATGTTTAAAAAGACAAACTTTTTTGTTAAACATATAGACATACTTACGCGAACTTGTACAAAGTTTTGATACAAATATATCGCATTTACTAAAAACCATTATAAAGTTCGCTAATGAAACATAACAAAGTGATAATGGCCTTGAGAATACGAGTTCTCTAAATATAAGACAAATATATTTCAATCTGGAAAAAATTTGCCCTTACATAAAATCTATAATATTTTATATCTGTAATATATCAAAATAGCACTGTTCGATAAAAAAAATCACTAAAACAAGATTAGTCATTTTCCGTTTTTTTAAGTGCTGAATACGAATTCGCTTCCAAATTGTTCCATCGAAATTAAAAAAAATTTACATTTAAAGTTGCAAAAAGGACTATTTTTATACATATTGTTATTATAGCTATAATATGTGAGAGAACAATACACAACAGGAGAAGTTAATTACAATCGAAATTAACCATACGTTAGGATTCTCAATACTTAAAAGGATTTTTTAGTATCGGCTATAGTTAATAAAATATTCATAGTTAAATATGGAGTCTAGTGTGGAAAAGAGAATCCTGTGTTAATGACAAATTTATATAATAGCTTTCAATTATGTTTAAAAAGTTAAAAAGTTTTTTGATAATTATTCGGATTAACGGATACCACGCCGATGACCTTGATTTTGACATATGTTGTTAAAGTCATGATCCTGAGTGATCTTCAAAATGTTTTAAGAGACGGTCTGTTCGTTCAAAAGTTATTAACAAATAAAGTTTCAAAAATATATTATTTCTATCATATACAATATTAAAAATTATATCTTTCCTGTCTAGGAACATTCGATTTTCCACGCGAAAAGTGGTCCACTCTACCTCTCCTTCTGGCTAAGACCGCACAATTTTCCATGCGAAACGAAATCCACTTCACCTCTTCCCTTGTTTAAAAGTGTTGGATTTTCCACGCGAAGCGAGATCATCTATCTCTTCCCCCCTTGCTTAAAGGCGATCGACTTTTAATGCGAAACGAAGTCCATCCCACTTCCTCTAATCAAGGAACGCTCGACTTTCTCCTAGACAGAGAGTAGGAAAGTGGAGTGAACTTCGCTTTGCGTGGAAAATCGTAGACCTCATAAAAGGAGGGAGGGGGGAGAAGGAGTGGAATGTAATTCGCTTCGCATGGAAAGTCGTATGCTCATTATATAGCAGAAATAAGAAATATTTTGAAACTTTATATTTTAATAATTTTAAACGAACAGTAATCGCCTAAAACTTTTTGAAGATTATTCAGGATTATGATCTTAAAAAACATATGTCAAGATTAAAGTCATTGATGCACTGTCCATTAATCCGAATAATTATCAATTTTTTTAAATCGTTATGTATGAATCAAAATTGACAAATTCAAAATCGTGAAAAATCTGTATATTTTGGAACAATCTGCGTACCTATCATGGAACAAGTCGAAATGGATTCCGATTGAAATTATTTACAATGAAAATTGTAAACATGAGCATATAAGCCTCCTGTTGGATATTTTTGCTTAATTATTCTTTATTTCAAAAATAATGTATCTATAAAACTTTTTCTATCTGGTCATCTTCAGTATATAACATAGTAATTTTAATGAATGTCTTTAATAACCTACAATTAATCACGCCAAATTGCCTTCTTATGAATTCAAAGAAAGAAGTATTTAAACGCATGTTAATGCTCGTGTATAAATACAATATGATTAACACAGGCTTTCGTTATAAATAATGAAAAAATTGGAATTATTTAATTATTTCCTAAATTTGTATTGTGTTTTCTAGGAAAAACGGAATAATTCCAATCGGAATTAATTCCAATATATTCTGTGATACCTTGAACATTTTTCAAGTATTGATATCCACTATATTGAATTCATCATTTTGAATTTGTTAATTATGACATCGGATCAACAATCTAAGAAACTTTTTAAAAAACAAATGGAAATAAATCTAGGAGAGATCGGGGCACCACGAGTCACAAAAATTCAAATTTTTAAAAATGCATCTAAATATAAAAATTATTTTTTTTTAATAATTAAAGTTTAATGCATACTTTAAAATTTAATAAGTATATTTAGTAAATATTCATTAGTTTTTAAGAAAAAAATATATGTTTTAAGAAATGACCCATGTGCGTCATGGGATGTCCTACTCGGGGTACCATAAATCACATACAAAATAGTAAGATTATGCAAGAAATAATGATGAGGAAAGTTGAAAAGTATTTTAAATTAACTTACACATTCTTAACATAGTCACTAATATAATAAAATATTTAATTACAACTAATAATTATTAAATGACAAAATAGAAAGCAATAAGAAAACAAATGAGAAATAATAAATTAATATAAGATTAATAGAAAATTTATTACGATAAAATAAAACAATAATTATTCAGAAATATAAACTGCCCTTTTAGTACATATATTTTCTGTATTGTCCCGTTTCACCATGAATATCTATTTAATGTATGACCCATGGTAATTATATATTTAATTATACATTTAATAGAAAATTATAAAAAATAAATGTTAGATTATTACTTGTAACATAGTAAGTTGAGAAAAGATGCGCAGAAATTTGCACCTTATTTTCATTTGTGTATCTTCTATTACAACAATATTAAAACATTTTTATGCGGTTAAAAAGTTACTATTGCACTATGAAAATTAATTGATGCTTTTCGATTACAATGAAATTTAATCACTGCCACCTAGATAAAAAATATGAGAAATGAAGTAACAGTATTGTACAGTAGTATTAATTTAAACATTCTTCAAATTATATTAAACAATCGATGATTCATGGTACTCCATGGTGCCCCGGTTTCCTCTAATTACAAATTTTTGTTAATATCATCATTGACTAAGGGTTTCTACTTTGTGGATTGAAAAAGAAGGTGATTTTTAGCAATTTTTTTTTTAGAAAAGTAAATAAAGACTATATATACATATTTCATTGTTTTTACATTGTTATTTGTTATAATATCTTATCTTTAATTTTAAATTTTATGAATCAATGTGTTCATCTATAAAGTTTCGGGAAAGAAGTTTTTTCGACTTGAATAGCACCAGAACGGAAATACTGCAGGTCGCACCAGTCATTTGAAATAGAGACCCTCTAATCAGAATGTGAAGTGGCCGCCATTTTTCATCAAAATTGTACGAGAAAAAATCTCACTATAATACTATCTCACTTCATCTCACTCTACAATGGCACTGTAAGTTGCAGATCTATAGAAACGCTCTTTAAGTTTCCTAGTTTTTGATGAATATTTTGGCACGCTTAGTCAATCAGCTAACGATTAAAATTTAAAAAAATTTAATAGCGTCTAATCATAAATATTACAATAGCAAATCCATGACTATGCATCATGCATTTAAAGTGAAAGCATATTCATTATACATTTAAATGGAATGGATGAAAAATGTCGGACTGATCACAAACCGGGGAAAGAATGACCAGACTCTGATTAGAGGATCTTTAATTGGAAAGAGATCAAAAAATTTTCCTATTCAGAAAGAATGTTTCTACTGGATAGATCTATAATTATAATTGACTTTAGATAAAAATTAACAAAATAACGACTATTTGAAAGAAAAGTTCAATTTTTTTACCTTAAATTGTGCTCTTGTTTTTGCGGTAAAAAAAATATCATTTTTGACAGAAAGTTGAAAACTAGAATAACTGAACATCGAAATGATATCAATAAGAAAACTGGGAATCTATCATTTCTGAACATAGATTACAATTAGATCATGAGTTTGATTGGGAGAATATCAAAATTTTAGACAATGAAAAATATTTGGGAAGGAAACTAATTTCAGAAATGCTTAACATTAGATGTCAAGAAAATGGTCTAAATCTGACACCGAATTTTTACACCATGCATTCGAATGTTCTAAATAATTTTGATATCATAGTAGCACATCATAAAATGTTTGACTATCTATAATAATTATTATTTATGACATAATTTTTATGACATTTATATCTTTGAAATTTATTATTTGGCTGTCTTCGTTTGTTTTATTTTTTGATTTCTATACACATTATTTATTCCATAACGCTCATTTTTTATACTAAACTCTGTTCGAGACAAATGTCTTTAATTTTTAATGTGTAATTTTAATCTTCTGATACCATGCTATATCGTTCTTAATTGTACAGTCATGGAGTGCAGTGAATATGTATTTAATATATTTTACATGAATTTGTAACTATCTTTATTAATATCTATTTTTCTTTAATTCATTTAGTAAAACAATTATCTGACAGTTACTCATCCAAAAAAGTTTGTAATTTGAGACTTTCCTTCTGCACTTTGGCACTATTAACGTATAACTGCTTGTAACATTACAATTACTGTACTACGATTACTGTATTACTCTCAGCATTGCTGAAGCTGGCTGAATGAAACGTCCAATTGAGATGCTAAGACTATGTAAGGCTGATATATATTTTTTTTGTTAAAATAAAACGTATGAGAGTTATTGCATTCTCAATTGCCTATTGTTTAATTACATGTTTTAAAAATACCATGAATATTGATATAATTGTAGTCCAGTAAAAAAAACATTGCTCTACAATCGTGCAAAATTTGAAAGCGATACGTTTAATAGTTTTTGCTCTATTACTTCTGTTAAATCGAAGAATGTTATCATGAAAAACACGTTTAAAATCTCAAGTTTACTTTTTTATTATTTACGCCTATATTTGCCACGTTAAAGGGTTCAACACAATATTTTACACTTGAGGCTATGAAATTATGTAAAAAAAGTTTTTTAATTTTTTTTATTTCTGCAAGGTAGATGGACCTTTAATTTACAGCTGTTTTGGAATAAATCTCATATTTAACTTATTTACTATCATCTTATTAACCGCATCCAACATGCTAAAAAATTCTTTTGAAAGTTGAGAATCCTAACAGAAAATTTAATTTTGATTACAATAAAATTTCTTCAGTATATCATACATCATAATTATAATCTGACAAAATACGTAAAAATAACTCTTTTTTTAAATTGAATTACAAATTTTTCAAAATTGTGACATGAAGCAATTTGGGAAATACAACATTTAAAAAAGCATAAAGAATGGCTAATCTTTTTCCGGTGTTTAAAAAAAACCATTTTTGTCGGACAGTTCATTTTAATCAATTATAATAATACTATTAATATACCCTTTATCACAATAACCCACTTTCTGTTGCACATTACATAGTAGTTTTACAATTGCATTTATAAGACCTGTAAATTGATGAGATCTCCTCTGCAAATAATATTTAGCATTGTTAAAAATTATTTGATAAAAATTAATATTTAAACGATAAACTAGAGTGTACTTACAACGTGTTCTATTAAAGTGACACATTCTAGAATAATCTCAAGCATTTCAAATTCATGACCTTTCTTTGGCCATGTATTATAACGTGTCATTTGTTGCAGATAATAATTATAACATTCATCACTTCGTGTGAGCAATTGCGATTTTCCTGCTAAATAATTACTTAAATATAACGATTCAACACTAATGTGCGAAAGTATACCAAACAATCTTCTAGCCTCGATACCACGTTCTCCTTCATGCCACGCATTTGCTTCACATTCAGATTTAATACATATATTATGATCTTTATAAACTGTAGAAAAATATAAGTCGTTCATATCTCGAATATCATCATTCTTCATAGCTTGAAAAATTGTTTTCAAAACTGTTATAACATTCAATATTAATTCTTTTGTAGTTAAGACCAGCTAAAACATAAAAAATACATATATACATATATATATATATATATATAGGGTATTTCATAAAAAAGTCTTTTTAGAGCCAATACAAATTATAACTTATAAGTGTGTATAAAAATTCATGTTTACTTAATGAGATAAATAAACGATTTCTTTTTTTGGACCTTTCTCAATATATGTATAATTATCCTACTCAAATTATTAACTTGGCAAGTAAGGTAAATATCCCAGTATTATGTATGTGACTGGATATGTACACGTATACCTACATCCGGACACTTATACAAAATTTATTATTATTAATCTCAAATGCTTTTTTTTATTACTGTATTACAATTTAATTGCATTTAAAGATTACAATTAAATTATAATATTATATTTTAAAAAGAGTATTTGAAAGTAAAATAAATTATCTAACTTAAAATATCAACTTAAAATAAACAAAGTTTTGTGTAAATGTTTGAACATATAGATACATGTCCATTTATTCTCTCTCTTTCTTCCCCCCTCTCTCCTCTCCCTCCTCTCCCCCCCCCCTCTCTCTCTCTCTCAGCTGCAATGCAGAATATTGCGAATATCATTTAAAATATCTAATTAGTAATAAAATTCATAAATTTTAAAAAACAAAGAAAAAAGAGAGCTATGAGCCAAAAATTATTATATAAAACATGATAATGTAGAATATAAAAAAAAACAATAAAAAGAAATAAAAGTTTTAAGTTAAAAATTTAATATAGAATGCTAGCAATAGACAGACGTTTCGATTGCGATCAGATCATTTTCAATGTTAAAAACATATATAATCGTTACAGTCAGAAAAAACAAAAACATAATAAATTATCTATTTTGCTCTCTAAAGCAGACGCTAACATGAAAACGAATATAATGTTCACAATTATAATGCTTTCCTTCCTTAAAATTAGTGGAAAAAGAGAAATCATTTTTCTTCAGTGGGAGAGGGAAACATTGTTAATAGGAAGAAAAATATCTAGAAATCAGTTTATGTCACTTTGCCTATTTATACCAAATTCTTGTCTTTTTATGTGTAACATTTCGGAGATCATCCATTTATAATATAATTGTTCTACCAGGTATGTAAATATGAAATCGGAATCTTTTTATAGAAAATACACGTTTATTGCATGAAAATGATAAAAAATATTTTATTCGAAGTATTGCCCATCGGTAACTATACATTCTTTTCCACCTGTTTGACAATTTGTGGATGCCACGCCAAA
>Ga0157363_1002857_pt1 | contig 15389 bp, 6 predicted proteins | sample AttsexASBM1_FD_111477 | JGI IMG/M metagenome (GOLD analysis project Ga0157363, IMG submission 111477) | Fungus gardens microbial communities from leaf cutter ant in Ribeirão Preto, State of São Paulo, Brazil - Atta sexdens ASBM1 | ecosystem: Host-associated > Fungi > Mycelium > Unclassified ...
CATCTATGCATTCTCATACCGTTTCTGAAATGAATATCGCAATCTGCATAAACGCTAACAATCCAGATACTCTTTCTACGTGTCTTATAAATGAACATATAATCGAGGTGAAACAGCAGTTCCCACGAGATTGAATGTCTCACGAGATATGAATTCACTATAACTCTTATTGATGATTGTCTACGTGAGCAAACAACATGAATCTCTTTCGATCGACGAAGATTATTATTAGCAACTTGTGAGGTATTTTAGAAATAGTCATGACAAAAGTTAATAAATTATTAAATATTTCTGGTTTGAAAAAATGTATGTGAATATATACATATATATATATATTTTTTTTAAGCGCTGTAGGAAAAACCATTCACTATTTATTTATGATTTTTTTCGATAAAATAATAATAAGTTAGAATTATTAGAAATATTTTTAAAATATATTGGAAAATAATATATTTAAAAAAATACAATATTTTTTTAGAAAGACTCAGAATTCCCTAGAAAAAACTGCTTACTTCAAACAAATTTTTTTAAGCGCTCGCTGAAGGAGGAAGCATTCGCTATTTATTTATTAATTTTTATAATAAAATAATAACAAGTTCGTAAAATTATTAAAAATATTTTAAAAAATATATTACAAAATAACGTATTTCAAAAATAGATAATATTTTTTTTAAACGCTCAGAATTCTCCAAGAGAAAATATCTGCGCACTTCAAACGAATATGATGTTATACCGTTCTATCATAAAAGTTGGGAAAATTTTGTCCTGTGACGAACAAGCTATCGAGGAGCGCCGTCACCTGATAACCGTTGTTGACCGACTTGGTCCTGTCTTAATAACAGTTTCCGAAGGCAGGAAAGCTACGGCGATCGAGGCGGTAGCGAGGTGATCACCGTACATCCGTTACACGATGACATCAGGCGCGTAGACGGGCGCGTAGGCACCCGCGTGCCTTCTTTCATCTTCCCAACCGTCGATGTGTCATCGCGGAAACGTGCCATTGTTCCTCTCATATCATGCGGAGGAATGGAAAAATTTCGATGGTGAGAGCTTGGGAGGTGCAGACGCGGAAATATCACGACACCTCGTCTGAGACTTTTGACATTTATCAGAATGATATGTTCCTCCTTCATCGTAGGTTTCCATCGCTTAAATAGATTTTACCTTGCACAAATCAATCCATTTATCTCTCGTCCTCGTGATAAATAAGACCTCTCATTGGTTAATCGTCTCGTGACTACACTAATTATATACATTTGTATACCTCCTTAAGTCGACAACTCGTCGTGCCATTTGTAACGCTCCACTGCGGATCGCAGCGTTCTTTCGTAATATCAATCGCGATAATTACGGATCGCTTAATGTTTGCACAATTATTTATGCGAGCGCGCGTGAGCGGGAACGCCCGCGCCCAGTTTTCAAATCGCGAACGTCGCGGTGCAAATTGACGAGAACGTATTTCAACCCGAGTATATTCATGCTTGCGGGAGCGACTAACTAACGATCGTTAATGATCATTTCGCGGCGGTCATTAAGGAAACTTCTCTCGGCCGGGCGCGATATCGAGCGTCGCTTCATTTCATAAGTAAATCACACTGAGCTTCCACGGTCTTTAGCTACGAAAACGAAGGAGGGTTAATAGAAGGGCGTGTAGGAGTAATCCGTTTTCTCGTCCTGCAGTTTCGTGAAGGATCAGCGTGCAATTTTTCCCCTTTTGCTGCAATTAATGGTCCTTCAACAAGTTATCCTCGATAACAATCGCGTAGTAGATTTACTTTGTCACTCTGTTAAAGGGGCCATGAAGTTTATGATTTATTCGTTATTACTACAATATCTTAGGCCAAGTAATTGCTTGCCGCTATTATTAGGAAGCACCAATATTACTAGGAATGAAATCAAATTCAATGTGTACTTAAAAATTAAATGTTCAAGCTTCATTTTCTTTCGAGTAATATTTATGAGAAATACTATTTCATATACATTGTACTTGCGAAATAATCAATCCCGATTAGTTAATTTGGGAATGTGAATATCTGCGAAATTTGAAATATATTTATATAACTCTTATATAAGGCAGTTTTTAAAGAATCGAATTTTTTACAAGTAATATTCAAACTTTAAAAATGAAAGTTGGTTTAAAGAATATAAAAAAATATATAATATACTTTCTAAAAGTGAATCAGCGATGCTATACTTATAACTGATATAATCATTAGCGAATATTTACTGTTTTTCAATAATAATACACTGATTCTCACTTTCAGACATCATGATTTTCTGCAGATTGAAATACATTCATTTAATGCATGTTTCTCTTGTCTTTTCTTTTCACAATATCGCAAATAGCTTGCTGGTAATGTAACAGAATGATATGAGAAAACCCGTCACTTCTCAATCACCATTGAAAGCGTGTCGACAATCACGTAAAACATAAAATCTCCTCGTCGTGGTTCACCAGGTTTAAGCCAGCGGAACACGAGACTTATGCAAACGATCGCCCGCGACCTTTTAACGAAGCACTCGGATCTCGATCCCGTTGATTGACATGATTTTCCCGGTGCACACGATAGAACGGTATAAATTCGTATTCGTTTGAAGTGAGCAACTGTTTTCTCTTAGACAATTATTGGGTATACACAATAAAGTAATAATAAGTTGATAGAATTATTAGAAATCGATTGAAAAGAAAACTTTTTTTAAGAATAATATTGGGTTGTTCGGAAAGTTCGTGCCGCAAAAGATTTAAATTTAATAAATGTATACTAAAATTTAAATCTTCTGCGTTTCAATTTTCCTTCAAAATCACACGAACCCAATATTATTCTTAAAAAAAGTTTTCTTTTCAATCGATTTCTAATAATTCTATCAACTTATTATTATTTTATTGTGAAAATAAATAAATAAATATATGGATGTTTTCTCCCTGGTAGAAATGTATGCAGTTTTGCTAGACACCTATCTATCTAATATTACTGTATTCTCATTAGTTGTGCCAATACTGAGTAGAAAATGGACAATTTGCTTATTAATCAATTTAATATTCATTATTTGTTATGTTTCTATTTAGTAAATGGATTCAGATTTTACGCAACTTTTGTATGCAGCTGCTCAAAAAATACATGAAGTTTCTATCAAGGCTATTACAATGTGCGTTTCTTTGGAAAAAAAAAAAATATATATATATATACACACACACTTTCTACAGAAATATTTAATAATTCTATTAATTTTAATTATTTTATTCAAAATTTAATAAATTAATAATTTATAATGAGACATTAAAATCGCGGAATAAAAATCACTTTTATTATTACGACGTCATAGAACGAATCGTGGGGATTTGTGATCTTCCTGATTGTGCTCGCTGAACCTCTCGCAGGAAGCGGAAGCAACGGACGACGCGACACAGCCGAGCCGGAAGCAATAGTTAACCGACCGTCAAGCCCTTCCTATTCTTTGCTGTATGAAAAATGATAGGGCGTAACAGCCAAGTGTCCTCGATCGAGCAGCCTTTTATTTTTGCCTATGTGATTATACGGCTGCGATTCATTGGGACAGAACAGTGATAAAAAGAGGAGTGTCTTGGCTGATATTTTATTCTATCAGCAAATGTAATTTGACGGCTCTAATAATAACCAAGTTTTTTTGAAACATATCAAAAAAGAATATATTTTTTTTTACCTACCTTGAGATAAGATCCATAATACTTGGTGACGTATGGGCTGTCACACTGTGACAGAACCATAATTTCCTGCTGTATATCCTCGATTTCATCTTCCGCCTCTTCGAGATCGATAATCTTGATGGCCACAACCTGCTGGGTCCTGTTGTCGATACCCTTGAAAACTTCACCGAAGCTACCCTTCCCAATTCGTTCCTGTTTGGTAAATATCAGCTCGGGGTCCACCTTCTGTAACAGAGAAATTCAATAGTCTCCGATTACTATCTTAGTCATTCGACATTCCGCATCGTCTTCGCGTTCCTATCCCTCGCGTCATTTCCGTATAAAGCTCCGCGCATTTTTCCGTGACGCAATAATATAACGGGATATTGAGAAATTTCGAGGCTCCTCAGGCACTCAAGACTTTCTTCTTTGTTAATGTGCGCATGGCCTTCAGGAATTAATAAATGCAGTTCCATAGTAATGCGGTTCTCCTTGGCTCTTTTCTGCGAGATGACACATGATGTCATAACGGTCTTACGATACTAACGTATGAATCGTTGACTTCACTTTCTTTATGTAAAATCTAAATAACTCATGTCTCTCTAATAATCTCTTGCGACGTGATATCTCGCAAATCATGAAATACGAATATGAGCATCATGGATCATTGGTTTCCTAGTCGCGCTTACAGCAAATTATGGTAACAGGATCTCACAGCACGAGCAGTTTGACAAATGAAACGTTCTTCCCTCTAATCCGCTATTTAGACTTGCGCATGAGCGTCCTGCATATGTTTCTTCTTCGTGTTTGAAAGCTATTTGCGCTAAGAAGCAACGTTACTCTCTGCCGAGACGTTAATAAATTATCGCCATCGCTATTTCGCACTTTTCGTGTCTCGGCAACAAAAAAGTTCCGCGACACTTTTCCGCCTGCTGTTATCTGGAAATATATTCGACGTGTTGAATAGCGAGCCTTTAATCGAAATGGTGGAAATGGGCTTTACGTGATGAAAAAAAAATTTCTGCTTCATCTTGCTAAGTTGCTTCTTTTTTTAGGATAAGCGTAATTTTAACAATTCGCAATCGTTACTTCTATGATTTTTTCAACAATCTCTAGTTAAAAATTTTGATGACCTAAATGTATGCGATGATTTCTTTTTGATTTTTGGAAAGATATTTCCAGTAAAAGGATTAGATTTGATGATTTTATTTTAATGAACACAACAATTAGGTTTGTCCATGTTGCAATTTTTGCACTCAGTGTCTTCTTTGTCACTTTCCCTTCAACGTCCAAAGAGAGTAGAGAGAGACAATTTCAACTTCAGTCACAGAAGCTTCAACTATGGCAGTAAACTACTTTTCCTTTGCAGTGACGTGCTTACAACTACATTGCATGAACACGATTGCTTCTTGAAAGCGTAAACATGACCTTTGAATGTTGAATCTGTGCTGTTTAGAAACATAAACACTATTTCTGGTCTGAATTATCCTGTGAAAAAGCTCCACTCTACGTACCTTATCTCTACGTATTTATCTCATTTTATGGAAAAATTTTTAAAGATTTTAAGCAAAGCGAACAGATCTATTAAAATTCTCTAGCAGGACAGTCATCGATTTCCAGTTAAACGTTAGTCGAAAAGTGACAATCGTTTTCATAAAACTTGTCGAGACAGCCAATTAGAAGTGTCAGTAATATCATTGACACAATTCAATTGATCGTCACGACAAGCGTTGTGAATGCATTTTATCTATGTTGCGATTTATCTAGACTGGATCTTTAAACTTTCTTTCGCGTTTTGAGGATTATTGCTGTTACAGAACGCAAGACTGGTTTTCGAAAGAAAAATGTCTAAAGGGCTGTAGATCTAAATAAACAACAACATGCAAAACGCATTTGCAACACTTGTCGCGAGCAACTAATTAAAAGCGTTAATAGTACTATTCACAACTCAAAAAAGGATGATTTTTCAAGAGTTAAAGAAACGAAAAAGATAAAGTGATAATGTTGACGTTTGATAATGTTAAAAATATTTTTTGTCAATTACTTGATTATTTATAATTAATTATTTTCTGTTAAGTTGAAAAATAGTTTTTCCCTCTTTCTGAAAAATTTTTTTGAGTCATGTCATTCTTGAAATTATAGAGCGATAACATTTTTGCTGTTTTCATTTCTTTGTGCTTGCTGCAAACGAAATGGCAAAATAGTCTGAAGAAAATGGCGTTGTCGTGAACGCAACGTTTAAAAGTTTTACTGTAATTAAATATTGCATCTTTTATACGACTTCCACGAAGCTATCTTATATAATTTGTCCATGTATTTTTAAGATTCTTTCGAAAGCTTCATTTTTTTCTTGTAGTTGTACTTTTGTCTTGACTTTAGTTTTAATAGAACAAGACCAGTAAGCCATTTAATTAATTGTAGGTACTTGTAACTTAAGAGATATGACACTATAATTTTTTCGCTGACAAATTATGTAGATAAAGAATCCTTTTTACTTCCACTCGTTGGATAGTTGATAAATGTCGGAAACGCTAATTTGTCGGCATCTGGGCTAATAATGAATATGCACGTGAGCTTTGTGCACGAAGCGTTGACTCTTCATTTTCTCGCGCTTGCAATCACACAAAAAGTCGGTAAACTGAAAGCTCATATCATGGCAGCGAGATTAAAGCGAAGCGAAGCTTCGAAGGGTAACGGAATAAAAATTCGCGACCGTAGGTAAAATCCGGAAAATTTGCTTTGCAAATTCTCTCATATATCTGACGGTGATGTTTCGTGACTGCTGAAGCGTTTTATCGCCCTGATAGATTTAAAGGTCATTGATTCCCGTCGTCGGATCTCGACTATTTTCATTTCATGCAACTTAGGTCATTGACTTTTCCTCGCAAAATTAGTATTTACATAAGTTTGTCGTATGACATACTAAAAATTGCACTATTACTACCCGCTTTTATTACTATTATCAGGCTTCTCCAATTTGAGCTCCGAAGTCAAAACACAAAGTCATCGACGCAAAAAATTCAATTGAATAAGATTTCATTGTAAAGTGTTGATAAGCGTCGCTCAAATGTGTATCAACATTTTATAATCTCATATAATCTTACCAGATTTTTTATTGATTTTTTTACGTCAATGGCTTTGCGTTTTGACTCCGAAGCTAAATTAGGCAGGCCTGCTATTATTTTAATATTATCACGATTCATTATGTAATAACCGGAGATTACCAAAAATTAACATATTGCAAATTCGCGGTGGCTATTACACGACAGAATGCAGCCCATCGCTTGTTCTGCCAAGCCATTAATCCGCATTGTTAACCACATTTGTCGCAAGCGTATTTATCAACATTATTGTACTCGCAATTTACACGAAATATTTGAAGCAATTATGTGAAACACTCGAAAATAGCTTTGGGCTGAATAATTCTGACACGGATTATCGCAATATAATAATATAGCAATTAGTGAGAGAAAAAACTTCACTTCCGCAATCGCAAGTTACGAATGTAGTTAGTTACTGTATGTAATCAGATTCATGCTCATCCGAGTGGTAGCGAGGATGAACGAGAATAGGTTAAACGAGAGAACATGCATGATGATCTCGATTCCATGTGCAATACTCGCATCGTCAAGATGCACCGAGCATCTCTACTTTTCCGTCGGTCGCTCTTTGGTCTCGTCGTTTGAAATTCGCGACATAGATTCTAATTAGTGGCTGTCGCAAAGAAATCCAACATGTAGACGGCCAAAGATGGTCACGTTTAAGGGATGCGATGAAGATACTCGCGTCGCATAAATAAGATACGGACGTCCTCTTCTGGTATTAGTAAGCAAAATTGAGATTCAGTTTTTTTATATTCTCGCTTAATTGGAAAACTCTGATTCTTCATCAGAAAGTATTATTTATCGTTAGTAAGACTATTCGATTTTATAAATGAGGTCTACACGATATTAAGGACGAGAATTTCCGGGATGTTACATTTATGGCGCCATAATGTGATGTTTGAGATATCCGACAGAGTTTCTCATCTTATTAGATTAGTTTGGATAGAGCGGCTCGCGCTTTGATGGACACGCCTATTCTAAACTGCATTAGTTACGCCACACTGTATAACGCATATAGATTTGCTGTCGGGTTATCTTCGACCCAGATATGGCCAGCGGATGTGACAAAATTGACGTAGGGTTACCAAGGGCACTCAATTAACGACCGGCTTTATACCATTGTAGACGACTGTCATTCACAAAACCTCATCAAAATTGCGTAATACAATAAATAATATATCATACACACAATAGTAATATGTCAGCGAGTTAACTACGTTATATATGTATAAATTATACAGCACATAGTTGGATTATAGTGCTACAGCAGCTTTTCTTGTCCGAGCATATGTTACACTCGGCATTAATTTTCGATTAATATCACGAGGGATTCGCAAAATTAATACAAAGGCCAAAATTAACGTAGATAGTTCATATAAAATATTATATCTACTAGGACCATGTATTAATTGTAAATTAAAGTCATAATTGTGAATATAATTTGTAGAATTATTCCATGTAATGAATAACAGATTAATGAAGAATGATATTTATTCATACAAATGTGACACTGCTGTCACATTTGAGCATATCTGTCTTTTGGAAAAATATTCGCGTTGAATTTTTAATATTAAATCTTCATCATTTACATACAATGTTCATTAAATATACTCGAATTAAGCTAGATTTCTCTGAAATCCTTTTCCCTTAACGCCGCGCGATGAAGATCCCATTTAAGCGATATCGCTTCGTTGAACAAGCGACTGAAATAATTTGCCAGATAACACGAAGTTTGGTATCGTTCTGACACATCTTAATTAAGAAGTGTAACCACGTCTCAAGAAATTTCGTCTCAGATGTCCTTTTAAGAGACAGGCTCGAATAGACTCGCCGCCTTCCAAGATAAACGTTCCAACTTCATCAGGAAGCTCAAGTCTGTCAGACTACAACGGGATCGCATTAATTCCAAGGAGTTGCGATTGTTCTCTCTCCAGATGGGAACAGTCCGATACCTATTTGCAATAGTCCAACATTTCAATGCAACAACGATCCAATTCAAGCGAATTGGATCGTTGTTTCATTGAATTGTGTATCCTCTTATTTGGAACAAGATATCATAAATAACAAATTGTAAATTAAATTTTTGCTACATTGAAGCAACAAATAGCACCCGTTTGAAAGCAAATGACACCTGTTTATTTTCGATTTTGGAGACAATCACTTCCATATCTCGCTGCGAGTTGGTGAAAACAGTTGCGAGATTGCACTGATTAATTTCACTTTTACAGAAAATTCGCGGAGCTACATTGCGGTCGAATCGAGTTAGAGAAGTAACCCAGAATGTCTTTGTGTCTCAAACAGGCTGTTGTATGCCAAAGGAGAATTTCATTATCATATGTTTAAGTTGCTCTTTGAGAATCTGAATGCATAACAAATTATAAAACCTGAATTGCATCTTAAAAACGCAGCGAGCGAAAGTAATATTAAACGCGCGATTTTTTCATTCTGCTTTAGTTTATCGTTAGTTTTCTTACATTTGCGTGACAAAGCCCGCACAAATGATTTCTCTCGATTATATGTAAATTACGTCGCATTTGATTCTCGTATATGCGAAACAAATCAAGTTACTACGTGCGTCCGTGATTACCGTGTTGGAAAATTTGCTCTATTCAATTCAATTGAATATACATTCAGAAACTAGCTAAAACACACGCACAAGCCGCAATAGTATTTGTATGAAGAAAGTTATGCAGGATTAAATATGAATTAGTAATGGCACACAAACTCTTTGGTCAAATTGTATCAAAACTATTTGTGCTTTCTCTCTCGCACGCGAAGTAAATGCATTCATCAGCCTATATTCTCGTTGCAATTTGAATGGGTAAAAGTAGACAACAGGCACGCGGATAATCCGCTATAAATCGGAAACCATTGAGCGATATATTTGGCGTTACTTTTTTTCGTTTCGCTCAACAACCGAATGGAAAATTACGATCACTCGCCCATCTCTCACGTACGCGATGCGATGCGGTGCGATGCGATGCGATGCATGAATGGCAAGAGGCGGGTGCAGGCTGACGCAGCGAGTGTTCTAGGGTCAATCAACACAGTCAATATTGACAATAATAAAGCGAGCGGACAAAAGCACGCTCTGGCAATCCGGAATTGGAATGATACGCGACGATCCGACGATTCGGGACATCCGTATCGCGGATTCTCGAATGTATAGAACGTCACAAAAATTTGAGAGAAATCTATCACTGTCGAATCTCTCTCTTTCTATAAAATAAATAAACGAATCAAGATCCTTTCTGATCGCGTTTTAATTTATATCTAATTATTCTCCGACATAATGTTAATTAAAAATAATATTTTAAGATACTCGTTAGCATCTGTATTATTAAATTACTTGTCAATTTAATTTGTGATATCAATTTAATTTGTGATTATGTGTTTTGGTTTCAATTTGGGATCGTTCCAAAACCGACCGATAATCGGAATACAGTTTGTTACAGTTGAATTGTAAGATTCACGCAAAAAATATTATTAAGATCCGAATCAATTAAAATCCACTTTGACCAAATATGGTCTTTCGCTTGTATTAAACATTTCCCAATTTTCACTTACTCTATCACTCTTTCAACTCCATTTGTCTCTTGTCAAAGGCATAGTGATCTCTTTTGCACATATCCATTATATAGTTTTTAACATCCTATTAAAAGATTTCGAAGAAATCTGCCTATTAGAAGAAGTTGTAATGGCAAAATACTCTCGGTGACTTTGAGAAATGATAAAATTTGATATATATACTGAGAAAAATTTGATTAAAAATCAAACAGAAAATTCAGATCATATCAGAATTTTGTTTATATCAACCAGAATTATAAATAGATTTAGTCCAAATTCCAATTAATGCAACCACCAAATTCTTTTTCCAATGTATGTATTTTGGGTGGATCTTTAGCATAGAGAATAATCATGCAACTCTTTATGGCACACATTTACTGCTGTCAATTAAATTAAATTAAAAAGATTAAGGTATAAAATAAAGCTTTAACGAATAAAATCTCTCTGCGATCCATCGGACAATATTTCTCGGGATTTTCTCGGTGCATTCGCATCTCGTTGGAGAGCGCAAACTGCCAAGTATACGTCCGAGTGTTTTCCAGATAATTTTCCCTCGTTTAACAATAGAGCGAGTACGTGAAGCTCGAGGATCGCGTCGCCGCCCGCCCTCGAGTATTGTTTAAACTTTAATTTCGGCGACTCTCCTTCTCTCGACCGATGAATTACTCTCGTCGTAAACGAGGTCGAACAGCGACACGTGGCGTGCGGTAACGTACGCTCGTTGAACTATTTTCGAAATTTCTAGCTTAATTGCACCACAAATTACGTCGTCATCGTGAAGTTAGAACAACAATGAACGAATAAACGTTAAAACGCATCTTTACGACTGATGCTGCCACAGACATTCTTACGACCTCTCAATTCTTCTTTTTTTTTTGTTTCATTTCTCTCTCTCTCTCTCTCTCTCTCTCTTTCTCTCTTTCTCTTCCAACAGCTGCAGTGCGGGAAGTTCGCATGAATATTCATTTAATTAAAACCGAATGACCGAGCCGCCGTTATTATAACCCAGTATACGGTACGCTTTCGCATGCTCCGGAGACGACGCCGTATTATGTAGCATAATATGCAACCGCCCAGTTAATAACGCCCCAATAGATTTACCGTCTTCTCATCGCTCGCGATCTTACCCGTGCTGTCCCTGGAGTCCTCGTTTCCGAGACTTTAATTCCTACGGTCTGTCGAACGAGAAGAGCGCCGGCAATTAAAATTGCTCATCGACATTCATCGCAAGATCCCAGTCAAAAAGTGCGAGTATAGCGGCGCTATAACCTTCTTTGTATATACTTTAATACCAGGAGCAGATTTAAACGTTAAACGCGCAAAAAGGATAACGAATGCGCGCTTCCGCCGGGCATGTAACGCGCGAATTTTGCATACTCCGGGCATAACTTCTCCGAACTAACGCCTCGCGTATTTACATTTATAATTTTTTGCCTATCCGCACACTCGGGGCAGCGATCAAAATGCAAATGCGTTATTGATTGCAGCTCTTTTTTACGGTCCGTTGGAAGAGAGATTAAAAAATACTAATGTATGTTGGTCTTATAATCATTATATTCATGCTTGTTAATTTTTAATAATTTTCCATTCTTACAATTATTATTCTATGCTAAAAATATACATGCACAACAAACATACACAACAATTAAGATAAATAGGCAAATCAATACGGTTTCATATATTTATTATAATTTATGTTATGTCGACAAGACCTTTAGACAGCATACTAAATTGTTTCTTCCGATGGATGGTTGGAATTTAAATAAATTTATACTAAATATTTTTAAGTAATGAGTTAAATTGAATATATCCAAGGTTTCATAATAAGGTTTGGCGAGGTTTGATACTTGATATAAATGAAAGAACTTATATTTTACATACATGTTTTGAAACAGATAATACTACTTTGTTAACCTAAGAATAATCCTCCATATCGAATGTTTGCGAAATCTAACATAATTTGAAGGAATTTGCTGATGAAGATTCCAAAGAGAATCGAAACATTCAAGATTTTAAGACGAATAAAGATGACATCAACACGGATGAATTAACAAGATTATTCGTAAATTATTTATTGCGCACCTCCATTCGCACTGACTTTCATTAGCCATAATATAATTTTGTATTAGTCGATATTAAAAAATACAATACAAAATAATTCAATAATATCATTTTTCTTTTTTTTTAACAAAACAATTAACTCTTAATACACACCTTTGGGTCTTTCACGTGCATTTCTTTTCTTTGAAATACTAAGAGCACCTGGTTAAATACTAGTTTCTTTTCTATTTCTAAAAAAAGTTTGGTATCCAGAGAACAAGTTTTATGCGTTGAAAACCTCAATTCATGCATATCCTTTATACTTTTTTAACTAGCATAACTAACTCCAAAGTTTACCTCTGAGTCACAAATGACCTAAAGTGTGTACAGAGTGTACATTTTTTATAACTAAAAAATTTTTATTTTTTTTTTATTTTCAACTAATTCTCGTTTGTGTTGCGGGAATATTTCGCGAATTATTAAAAAAAGGACCTTGGACAACATATTAGTCCTTATAATAATCACGATCGTTTTTTGCACCCATGTTAAATATTATCTGTAATGTTATAAACATTTTCCTAACAAATTATAATATATTTTTTTAACACAATAGCAATAATAAAATGCATTGTTTAAAATGTAAATGCAATATATTTTCAATTTATAGTAATAATTATCATTCATATTAAAAAACATTTTCAAGTTACTCAATAACTTAATTTTTTGAACAGTCGACACAAACTATTTTTTTTGTTCTTTAGAATATCTATTTTAAGATATTGAATCATGTGCTTCCTTTAAATATTTTTGTTTCAGAGTTTTACATTTTCGTATGAAACAGCGCGTTTTTCTCATTTTGTTAATTATATTTATTAATTATATCAATTTATATACAATTTGTTATGAATATACAACTGTAAATAATATTTCTAAAGATGTCAAAATAAACGTAAAAATCGTTGAATAATTTTTATATACTTGTAAAAGTGATGAAAATTAATCCAGAACACGAATGATTGAACGTGTGTAGTAAGGGTGTTCAAAACTAAGGTGTGTACTAAGAGTTAATGATGATTATACGTTTCAAATCAAATTTGGTTAAAAATAATTTATGTGAAAGTTGATATCAGACTGTGTTGTAGTTATCGAGAAATAAGATAATCGATTCAATCTCATGATGAAATGCATTTTGTTATGCCTTTGTTGTGTATCTTCGATTAGAAGCAATCGGGAGTAAAAACGGCGCTACACAGAAATTGTCTGACCTGCTGCACCTATAGACACGGCTTTGTGATGCCGTGAATCGAACGTAGAATTACTCGATCATGGTTTGCTGATATAATAGTGATAACGCGATCATTGAAGTTCGAATAATGCGTTTCCCCCGATCGCGCGTTTAATCGTGCGGAGTTGAACGGACGCGTGGAATTCGAATCCATTGCGCAATTTCTTGATCGTGAAATGCCATTCTGCCGCTGATACCAGATAATGAGAAACCGCATGGCACGCAAGGTGCGCGTTATAAATCGTTTCGCCGGCACGAAAGCGATAGGAGAGCTGAAAAGCTCGACGAGCGAAGTGCTTCTAGCATCCCGTTGAAATTATCACGTAGAATTTAACTCGAGGGACTATATATCAATCTGACTATGCTATAGTCTATGAACGTAAATAAGAAGTCGTGGTACCGCAGACGAGTTTCTTCAGAAAAATTACTGGAAACTCCGTAATGTAACCATACAATGCGAATAATGTAAACCTCTTTGTTTGCGACACTCTCGTCACGGTAGACATGTTTTTATCGCGGTAAAAAACGCAGATGCGACACATACTTATAATTAACCAAGCTTTTTATCACCTATGATGTTTCAAAGCGTTGACTGATTTTTATCCGAATGATAAATGATGATTGAATACATTGAAATGTGTTAAGTCACGATTACTACTTTTTGTCTGGTGTTGTGTTGAAGGCTCTCCTGCCGAGGATTGATTATCATTACCAAAATTGTTACCTTCCTGTACTCTTTTTTTTTTTTCGAAAAGAAAATTATCAAATTTAGCTCTTCTATCGGAGATTTTTTTTTCAAAACGGAGGAAAATTTACGCGCACATTTATCAATGCCAACAACATAAAGATTCTTCAAAGATATTTTTATTAAAAATTCTGATAGACAAATTTAAATCTATAAAAAAAATAAGTAAAATACAATCCGATTTGTGTGAAAGTAAAAACATTATTAAAGCTTTGACAAGTGTAAGACAAATACATAATCCATAATAATAAAGAAATTTGCTGCATTCCTCGAATACTTCTATTGCTAACAGAAGAGTTAAATCATGTTGCCGAGAAGATTTAAAAAAGATTAAAATTTAGAATACTGTAGCCTGAGATTTTCTCCATCTGCCGGAGAATTGGAGATTTAAAAAAGCAAGAAGTCGAAAACCGGAAAAATGATAACCGTAATGGCAACATTTACTCTTAATGCTGAGTCTCGTGGAGGCTTTATCGTGATAACGATTAGTTTGTTTGGACATTGTAGCTCGTCGTTTTATCTAAAATAGCGAGCTTATCAGAAGCGAAATTAAATAAATTTTACATTCGAGACAATACCGACGGTACATCGCTATCGCATCGCTATCGTGAATTGAAAGGATTTTCGATGTTATTGTCGGTGAGAGGCTGCGATGGTGCGACGCGAGTTATGCATATTGTACACACCCGTGACCGTTTATTTATGTATGCACGAAGGATCGCACGTATAGAATGCAGGAACCATTGCGCGCGTGAAGGCACAGGACGAGTTAAACATTACTGCATCCTTCAGAATGGGACATTACGCACCGCACATTCTGCTGGGTGCAATTTATATTCGACGTCATAAACATAAAGCGCGGTTGCCTTCGAGGTTGTTTATGGGTCGACAAAAGCGGAATCGACGAGTACGCACCTATGTGTATAGGAAAAATAAGTCGCATGAATAAATTGTCTCGGATGAATTGTTTTCGTGCACGTACGA
>Ga0157363_1002859_pt1 | contig 15387 bp, 5 predicted proteins | sample AttsexASBM1_FD_111477 | JGI IMG/M metagenome (GOLD analysis project Ga0157363, IMG submission 111477) | Fungus gardens microbial communities from leaf cutter ant in Ribeirão Preto, State of São Paulo, Brazil - Atta sexdens ASBM1 | ecosystem: Host-associated > Fungi > Mycelium > Unclassified ...
ATAGAAAAAAATTTCAATCCATTTTAATCCATTCTCGTTTGCCAATCAATGTCGCCAGGCCGCTGACTGATTTTGAATTGCATGCCGACTACTCAGGAGCCTTAATGTTTCATCCGAAGATTAGACCATGGTATTCTTACGTATTTGGACGCTCTGAAACGTAATCTGATATCCAAATTGCTTCGTTACATCACAGTCTTTTCAATCAACGGGGAATAGCTCGATTCTCTAATATCTTTGAAGTCTTGAGTAGTCTGGTTTTCAAAATGCTGAGATAAAATATGCAAACTTATGAAATACAAATTGCTAAGTTATAAATATTGGAAAATCAAATTCTTCTCCATATTGATAAAAAGAAAAAATTGTGACGAGAGCAATTCAAACAACGGTTTCAGAAATATCAAAAAATGTATAAGAATACTACCGTCTATTTTCGGTAAAAAATTTTTCGTATGTCTGTATTATTTATATAACCGAATTTGTAAGTTATTAAAGACGAAAGCATTTTTTCTTTTGCCAAATATCATTATAAGATCACTTCATCAATTGTTAACAATTGCTGTTGAGTAAATTTATTTTTAAATAATTCAAATATATATATATATATATATATAAAATCTTCGGTTATACAAACAACACATTTTGTCTTCAGTTAGAATCATTGTCAATTAAATCATCTTCTAAATTTTTTCCGTGATATAAGAATTAATCATCATGTTATTTTCATTCATTCGTCGATGTCTCCTTTTCAGCCTAGTATTTCATTAATATAAGTTTGTTGTTTGCTCTCCGTATAATCTCGATTTATAATCGTTATGTGAAATAGAATTACTGAATAGAATTTTCTGAATAGAATTAACATAACTGTAAGCTAACGTGCACACGAGGAAGCATTTTTTTTATCATGTCTTTGGAGAATCTTACACGTATGCTTTCGTGCCAATCGAATCGATCTTGCATCCAGTCGTATTTTTCAATCCACAAATGCGAATCCGACCAGTTGATGGACCAGATGAAGAACAAATAAAGAATCTCTTTGGAAAGAATCTTCTACTTTTTTCAATTGTGCGAACCCTATACCCAGCTTTTCAGCTCTCGTATCGTTGCGAATGTAAAATAACTTAATTACTAACTTTTGGTGTGGCATAATCTCAAACCTTTTCGTATTATCAAATTAAAAATTTTATTACAAAGAATACTAAAATTAGTCATTAATCTTCTACAGTTTATTTAAATATTTTTAAACGTTTGAATCTAATTCTCAAATTTTTCTTTTTAGAAAATAACTTCAAAATATCTGGCAATTAAGATCATATTCATCCTTTGAAAAAAAGTAAGTCGTATATTTCACTTATATATAAACACCGTTTACATTATTTTTTTAACGAAAAATTAAGAAATTTAAGACAATACTTGTTTTGAACCCAAAATAATGCGTAGAGAGAGAGAGTCTGAAAAAGAAAGGAGAGGGGAGAGCGAGAGAGAGAGAGAGAGAGAGAGAGAGTGAGTGGAAATGTTTAAGAAAAAGCTCGTTAACGCAAAAGTGAAAATAGAATTCTTGAAAGGAATCTTTGAAATTTAAATGCATCTTGTCGCGTCCGCACGTATAATTGACCTCCGGGGTGATATAGTTGGCCGATGATGCTTGCAGCTGCCACGCCGTATTGGTCACAGTCCACTGGGGTGCATCAGCAACCCACGGCACATTACTGCAGACTCTCCTGTCCAAACTGCGGTCGCAGCTACAAGTATCGAAGCGGTCTGCGGGGACATATCGCCGACTGTCTCTCGGAAAAAGAGAAATTGGAGGCTGATTTTCGTCAACGACAGGAGCAGCGGCGACAGCGAGAACAACAACAGCAGGTGCAGCAGCGACTGGAGCAATTTACTGAGAAAGACGTTAGAGTACTGTACAAGTTTTGGAAATCGTAGATACTTGTGTAGCACAGAGACGAATGAAAATCGGTAGTAAAAGATCTTCCATCCATTGCGTCGAAATTACTTGTTCTTGTTTTATTTCACCTTTGAATACGGAGGTGGGATCCTACGATCGTTTCTCGTTCTTGGATGCTCCAGTATCTCGATCCAGGCACTATTTCTTGCTCCTCTCTTGACGACAACAGGTCTGTTTTCTGTGGCTGAATTAGTATATACATTCTTTTGGAACATGAGAGATAGGTATATGTTTGATATTTGTCGAAAGAAAGACGGTTCTAGTGCAGTCTAGTTCAAGAACAGAAAACAGACCAAATATGTGGCTTCACTAGTTCTTGCTCTTATATTTTTCTTTTTGTTATACATTTAAAAGCGACACAATCATAAATATACTTTATAAAAATGATGTTTGTCTCTAAAATTAATCGTATTTAATAAACATTGCTTTGGTAATGTGAAGAAATATTTAATTAATGGTTTACTTATGTGTACATATATAATATATATATTTTCTGTGTTCTACTTTTTTATATTTTTCATTCGGCTATAAGTACATAAATAGGAATGTTATATTCACGCATTAAATAAAATGAATAAATAAAATTTAAAGTTTGTATAATTCAGCTCGTGCGATATGCGGTGCACTTGCATCTTACTAGCGAATATACAATATAATCTATAAAAATTAATATCTATATATTAATAAAATGACATAAATCGATCCTTTAATCACAAGTAGCATCTGATACATGCTACTAGTATTGTAAATAACCATCAGTATCTGATTAACGAAGGAATAAATGAAGCATCAGTGATTGTTGGTTGATGTGTATTGCATGCTGAAGTTTTGTCATCTAGTGGAACATAAGCTTCGTGATTGTCAGCGTGGCGAATAAATATCACATTTAAAGCGGCAAATGAAGGAGCTATATATCTCGAGCGGCTCATCGGAGGGAATTCATCCACATTCAAATCATTCACGCGTAACTTCAGCCAGTATTTACACTCATTCGCCGTGGATATGTGTTGGGTGAAACTATACAAGAAATCATATTTTACGTTGGGTTGAAATTAATTACATCACGGGTGTAAAAATGGATGCACTAATAAAATGCAGTTCATTTTGGTGCAGCATGTAAATAACAGCCCAAAATAATGAAGACTGCACAAAAGTCTGCCATAAGGATCGACGTATTTTTTCAAGTATATAAATATATTGCTAAAGTTGTATTTTTTTATCATTTATTGTGTTACATAGAACGTCACTGTAAAGCTTTCACTTATTGATTACTTACTTTTGTCATAAAACTTTTTTTAAATACTTTGTCTTCAACTTATTCTTTAATAATTCAAAGATGTGTAACACGAGAATAAATTACAGCTAAAAATAAATTTAATTCTATATATGTTAATAATTAAATATTCTATGTACTAGTTACAAAATTAAATGTTAACGAATTAATTAATTTGTGTATTAATTTGTTTATTCATTATTAATTTATTTTTGACAACGCAACTTCTAGTTTTTATCTACTGTAATAATAGTGTTGTATACGGTGGTAAAATTTTTCAGTAAGTCATTATTTTGAAAAAGATTCGGAAAGAATTAAATGCGACTAGAACCAGTTTTTATTCCTCGACGAGCTTGGGAGCTTTTTGTGCAGTCTTCCTTTGGAGCGAGCTTGATTCAGTATTGTCCACACGCTTGGTTCGAGCTTTTTCTTCAACGGTCGAGAAAGAAAAAAAAAGAAAAGGGGGGTCAAAATATCCAGGTCACACTGTCTCGACCGGAGTGACCCGCGGCTTTGCAGATAAAAGGGGCTCATTTTGTGCGTCCGACAGGAACCCGTATGATGTAAAAGGCCTCCCCCTGTATGCTTGCAGCCAGCCCCGCGAAGGAGATCGTCTTGAGTGGCGGCGACGGCGAACTGCCATTTCGGTGTGTAATGTGCGGACGTGGATACAGATCCCGATCCTCTCTCACACGACACTCCAGATACGAGTGCGGCCGTCTCGGATCCCGGTATACCTTCACCTGCACTCTCTGCGGCAAATACTTCTGCCGACCGGATCACCTCAAGCAGCATATCCTCAACATCCATGGGGGTTCCGTCGCTAAATAACCGTGGCTATGTTTCATCTCCTTTGGCGTGTAGAGAAACATTGTCATCATCGACTCGCCGTTTACTGATGATGAATCGATTGGCAGTCGTCTTTGAGGACGTCGAAATTACTGCGAAAGTAATTGCGATTGTCATGAAATCGAGAAGGAATGTTTTTGCATCATATTCCCTTTAAAACAGATTTTATATTTTTCTTAAAAAGAAAATATGATCTTTATATAACATATAAGTAATCTTATAAATTTGAACTTAAAGTTTATAAACTGCTGGATCACCTTTATGCATTATTGCTTAGCGTGGTATGCGAATGAAGTTTGAAGTTCTATTTAGAATGAATATGTTTATTTTGATTCTGATGCTGCAATAATATTTCTTATTGAACGGGTTTTCTAGGTTGCAGATCATTTAGGAGCCCCTCTTAGAAATATTTTTATCATTTATATCGTGGAGCTTTATTTTAATCGTACTCTTCGCTTAGATTTGTTTATCCAAAGGAATACCAAAGGAAATTTTTATTTTGAATTTATCAGTAGGATTAGTTATTGTATATGGAACTATGAACTATTAGTTATCTTTTGTGGCTATTAGAATATTTTTAGAAAAAGTGATTTAGTGATTAATTTGAATCTTGAAATGTAAGTTCTCGTGCAAAAGTTCTTGTTCAGAAATCTTACTTTTCGTTCGTGTTTGAAAAATTTCTCGTTTAAGAGTTTGTTAATAGTCTAATTTAACGAGTTACCTTTTTAGGTAACAAATACGATTTATTTTCTATACGATAAATTTTATTACAGTATAATTAAGAGTTACATTATTAATAGATTCTTTATTATTGCGCAGTTCCAAAATTAGTTTATGTTACATATAAATGTTACATATAAATTAGTTTATGTTACATATAAATGCTCAAGTAAACATTTTTTCTTAAATGACAAAAGATTTTATTTTTCACTTTCTTTAGAAAATTCAAGATGAAATGACTGCGTGCATATTATACGCGTATTTGCGTGTTTTAGAGGTGAACTGCCAAATAGCCTGATCATGAAATGCCAAATGACTAATATTCCTATTTTTCTAGTGCAATATACATGTTTAAGTTATTCTATAAAAGTATACGATTATACAATGAATATATAAATGTATAAATGGATTAATATATTGGAGAGTGTTGTTTAGGAGTGACATAATTCTGTGAATAAGTTACATGTATGAGTCATCTAATTCTTGTTGAATCTTCTGAATTCGTTTGAATATATTTTATATTTTTGGAAGCAAACTTTAAATTCAAAAATTAAAATTTTTTTTTATTAAAATGTGTATCAAATTGATGGAATGTTAAAATATTATTAAAATGCTGAAGTTCAGTCTTTCCGGAGCATGTTTGAATGCATATGCAATCCTTATTATGTATTTTTCTATATTTTTTCTATATGAATAAATATCTTATTATTATTAAAAAAAAACACAATTTTTTAATATATCTTGAATTATCTTAGTAAAACGATTAATTATGTAAGTCTATGAAATTTAGATATTTTACTTTATATATGTATATATATATATATATATATATATATATATATATATATATATATGTGTATATAAATAAAGTAGCCGATAATTTTTAAAATGATACAGTATGCGTATTGAAATCTTTTTGGTTTTTTTCGATTAAAGAATTAAATTTAAAAATAGGAAAAAGTTATAGGTACTGAAAATTGTTTAAAAATTCGATAGATATATTTATTGTGTCAGAATAAATTTTCAAAAATGTTGGAGTCGATAGGGATAGGATTTTTTTTTACAGTTTTATTGCAGAAGTATCGATTATGTGTAAAGAGAAATTATGTTATACAGCGACTCTAGTGTCGTATGTTACATTTGAGGCTATAAAATATGCGCAAATATGTTATTTATGCGAGTTTACGTAAATAAAAGAGGTATGATGGGGTCATTGCCCTAAAAGATGCGAAATGGGTACACTACTGTTATTGTTGGACATTGATTCCACATGTTGTTACTTATCGTACTTTATAAATTTTTATGATATTTCAATAAAAAAGTAATATTAAATAAATTCTGTGTTTCTTAACCACTTTCCATCCATTTTTTTGGTATCATGTTCCTCTCAATCTAATTATATTTCTGCGTTATATTTTTTAATATTTTCATCTTATATACATTTATTTTTTATAGCATACAAAATACCATATAATAATGCTGTTATAATTAAAAATTTTTAATATAGTGAGATTTTATTTTTAAACTAATTGTAAATTAAAATACATATTAAATCAATTTGTAAATATATATTAAATTAAATATTTATTTAAAATAAATAAAAATAAAAGCGGTTTACATTTTATTTTTGTTTGTGATTAATACAAATGTTCAGTTTTTATAGTTACAATTTCGCTAATTCAATTAATATTAGATTAAAGACAAATAATTGTCTTTTGGCTAATTTAGAGTGTATGACATCTGGATTTTGCTTTTCATTTTTTTTTAAATTTGTGACCACAGTCATATTTTAATATACATATATATTATACTATATGTAATATTTTATTTCTCAATTAGTAATATAATCAAGCTAATCTCTTTGCCTAATTGTGCAGGTGTGGGCTGTAATTTAATTATGTGTATACTATAAAATTTGCTATGCACACATTTTATCAAAATTAAAGTAAGATTTTTCAATTTAGGGTTTAGTTAAAAAAGAGAATTCAAGGAACATGAAAATTATAATACAATCGACATAAAGCGAAAGTTTCCTTTTCTTTAATAAATTCTTAATAATAAATTAAAATATATTACAGCACACTCGGGCACTCTTTTTATACGTAAAAAATAATATGTATATAATTAATTTTAAACGCGTTTGTTATTTCGATAGGTGATTAACATTTGGTATCGTAATGTGGCAACAAATTTCGTCATTAAAATTTTTTTAGGTACATACATAAGACAGAAAAAGTTTCATTAAGTACTTCTTTACTTCTTTTGATGAATTCATTAAAAAGAATTCTTTGATTAACAAATCGTTCGAGTAAAGTCTTATTCGAAAGAAGGCTTCTCTGTTCGTGTTCCTGGAAAATCCAAGAGTCGCACAAGTATAATTCCTTGCACATTCTTCCATAACGCGATTTCCGATTCCTGGGATATCTTGGTCCATGGGACTGAATCGATCCTGGTGAGGACTGACGTCACTTCGTTTTATGTTTCATTACAGTGTCAGATGCGCTGATCAGCAACGGTGAGCATCGATGCCGGAAATGCGGCAAACGCTACAAGAATCAGTCCTCCTTGTGCAGGCACATCAGGTACGGCTGTGGACCGACCAAGTTGAAGTGTGTTTGTCCGCACTGCGGAAGACTTTACTCCAGGCCCGATACTCTCACCGAACATGTGATCAGGGTGCACATGTATCCGACTCAATAATCATTCCCGATCTCATTTACAATCTCAAGTTGTTGATCTATACAATACGTTTGTGTGAAATTTTCATTTTGTAGGCAAAACTATAGAAAATATCTGTGAAACATTTTTAAGAAATGTAATAATTTTTTAATTTATGTAATTATTTTTAGTTTATTGAAAATTAAGTTATATTGAGTATTTTTATTTTGAATTATCTTGTATTAATTTGAAGAGCGTCTATTTTATTAATTATGTAAATTAAGTTTTTTAAAATATTTTTATAATGTTCAGTTTAGTTTCATTTTTAATTTCTGCACTCAATCGAAATTACTGTTAATGAGATCAGAAATATCATCTATTAAAAAAAAAAAATCGATATCGGAAAAGGTATTTCGAATTAGTTAAAATGGATTTAATATAGAATTAGAGTATATTTATCCACTTTAGCTTACATAGGCAAGAAGGACTTGGTCTACAATATTTCGTACCCTCATTCATTCATCTATAGTCTTATACGCGCCCTTTTTATCGACTTGATCTATTTTTGTATCCCTTACATTTATTTTACTTAATTTTCTTGGTTCTATCTAAAAACTAAAATTTGCTTATCTTTTAGCTCTTATTTAATTCACAATTTTTTCTCATAGTCTTTCGTACAATCTATCGCATATCTTATTTTTTATCTCACCTTTTTCTGCTGCTCCATCCGCTTTTTGAATTATTTTATTTTTATCATAAAATCTCGAAGGTTTCTAATGTCGTCCCTTTGCTTTTATCCTTTACCTTTCCTTTTCTCTCTTCTCACGTTCTTCTTATCCAGCTTCTTTAGTACTCTTCCTTTTGTTTCATCTAAATCTTTTTCTCATAACCTCTTTATAATCTTCTCAATACTTTCTATAACTCATCAATTCTTCTTCTTATCTCTTTACATTCCTTAACATAATGTTCTATATTATCTTTATCTATTCTACAAAATATACATCTCTCCTCTTCTTTTCCTAACCAATATTTATTTACCTCTTCTAGATTACCACATTTTAGTTTAATTTATCTCATCCTCTCTCCTCAACATCTCTATACTTACTTCCTTTAGATATTTCGATCCTCGGCGCTTACTAATTATTACTTCTTGTTGTATCTTGCCTTTTCGATTCTACCTTTTGTCCATAAAATGAATTTAATATGTAAACAAAAATAACAGATTTGTATTTTTGAGAGAATATTAATATTGAATATTAATATTATATTCTATATTGTATTTTGGCGTTTAATAAATTATAATATCATATATAATATATATAGGCAATGCATTACATAAATTAATTTTATTACATTGTTATACTTAGCTTCAGATATGATTAGATGCTTTCCAATTTAACACATTTTAATACAAACGTAGCAAATTAATTCATATATCTTTCAATGTTAATAAATAATTTAATCCTTTTAATTGCATATTCTTTGTTACAGTAACCTCACAATCTTAAAAGAATTAAATTATTTATTAATATTGAAAGCATGTAAATCGATTTATACTCAATTGCACCAATTGTCGTATCAATCGTTACAATATTACATTTGTACTCAGTCCGAGAATTACTAGTCGGCTGTGTAGTATTGTGTCGACGATTACGATAATTGAATGCAAATCAGTTTATGTATTTTCAGTGCTAAGAAATAATTTAAATTTTTTTAAGGTTATAAGATTATTGTAACAACAAAAAATACGCAATTAAAAGAGTTTTATCCATACTGAAAGATACGTGAATTAATTTACTACATTTTTGTCAAGATGTGTTAAGCAATTGGAAAACATCCATTGAATGCTCTCGTCTGCGATTGTAAAGCGAATAGACATTAATTTACATAATGAGTTTGCAAAGAATAATAATTTCTCTATAATTTTTCCAATCCAAAAAAATTTGATTAAAATTTAATTAAATGTTTCAATTAAAATCCTATTTTTTAAATTTTATATATATTCTTCAGAGCTCATTTATTAGGAGATTCATCTTTTAAAACGTTTTGTAAATACAAAGATCGTGAATACAATGTTATATAAATAATAATTATATATTTTCTCATATTGAAATAGTATCAATGAAATATTTTAAAGGATTTTTTAAATACATTTATTATTCCTCACTGAAGATTTTATGTAACGCAACGTTTGAAGATCCATTTAACACGTTGAATAACACACAAATCATCCGTCATTTAATTTACTCCATTTGAACATTATCATTATACTTTTTATCTGATGTTCTCTATGAAATGATAATTTAACTAGGAGATATAGTTGTAGAGCGTAGTATATCCAACCGCTGGAAGATCGCGTAAAAGGATCAGAAAGAGAGACTGAGACCTTGCATGCTCAGGTACTCACAAAGATGAATTGCGAGACATGCATTATCCGTAAGAGATCGCAAAATTTACACATTTGTTTCGTTTCGAACATGCTTGCAGCATACTGGACTGAATACTCGACGGTGCATGAGACTCTGGCCTTACAGTCGCTCGACTGGAAGAAGATATCCGAACAGCAGCATCGTCAGCAACAACAACAGCAGCAGCAGCAACAATTTTCGCAGCGACAGCAATCATTTCCACAGCAACCATTGCAGGGCCATGTTTGCAAAGATTGCGGTAAGATCTACAAACAGAGGAACGCTTTATGGCGACACTTTAAATACGAATGTGGCAAAAGTCCCAGATTCCAGTGCCCGTATTGTCGCTACCGGACGAAACAACGATCTAACATGTCTTCGCATATTAAACACAAGCACGTGGGCTTCAAGATCTACGTGATTGATCTTGAGGCCGGGAAATAAACGCCTTAATTAGATTTTTTAATATTTAAAATCACAAATACTCGATGTGTCTTGTATTTTAGCAGAATATAAAAAAATGTCACTTTCAACAATGATTTGAACCATCATCTACATTCACACAACGATTTTACATCAATCAATAAAGCACTAAAAATTAATTTTAAAAATTATCTCTTGTAGAGAGGAAATTGTATAAATTGATAAGGAAATAATAGGAAATTGGTAAGTTAAGAATAAATATATCAAAAATACACAGAAAATTTTACTTTGCGGTACTATTTAATTATGAAAACATTACTTGGGAAAATATTCTTTTATTTACAATATATATAATTTAGAATTCTACATGGATTAAAGTTCAGAATTTTTATTTAATGTTTGTTAGAACAGTGTATTTCTTTTTTTATACAAGACATTTTTTGAGATTAATTATTAATATATTATGGATTATTATTAAAATGAGATGTTTATTATTAAAATGAGATTTTTATATTTTTAAAATAATTATATTGTATTTTTAAAAGATAATTTAGAAATAATCATTAATTTGTTTTCTTTAATTTATCGTATTTTAAATAAATTTCTCTCTCTAATGTGTATTTATTAAATGTTTTATTTTTAGTATTCAATTAGTCCGTGAAAATGTGCTGAATATATTATCAAGTAATTAAAAAGTTATTAGAAATTTTGAAAACAATAAAATTAAACGAATACATGTAATGTTATATATCAAATTGACATAATTGATTGTATCTTATCTTTGTATTAATTTGTACTTATAAGCATTTTACCGCAAAATATTTGAAATAAGTAATGCATAATGGAATATGTAAAAAAATTTATGAATAATGTAGTGTCATAAAAATAAACTGTAAATAAAAATTTCATTTCAAATAACATTTGTATGTAGTCATTTATTATATTGATACGTTATGACGTGACACAGTACTGTTTTCTTATAAAAGTAATGTTCGAAAGAATATAATGGATAGAGTGTAATATATGAAATATTTGTTTTAATAATAATATTTTATTACTGAAATGAATTAATCACTTGTTTAATTGTAAATTGTAAAATTAGTTTAATTACACTGATCTGATGTTCTCTATGTTTTGAAATGACACTTTAGCTAGGGGAGATAGTCGTAGAGCGTAGTACATCCGCTAGAAGATCATGTAAAAGGATCAGAGAGAGAAAGAGAGAGAGAGAGAGAGAGAGAGCTTGCATGCTTAAGTATTCACAAAGTTGAATCGCGAGACATCGTACGCCATCCGCAAGAAATCGTGAAAATTCACATTTATTTTATTTCAAACTTGCTTGCAGCATACTGAACCGAATATATGAGATTCTGGCCTTTAGTTGCTCGACTAGAAGAAGATATCCGAACAGAAGCATCATCAGCAACAGCATCAGCAGCAATTTCCGCCTTGAAATCGCTTTAATTAGGTTTTTTAATATTCGAAATCGCAAATGCTTCGATGCGTTTTGTATTTTAATAGAATATAAAAAAATATGAATTTCAACAATAATTAAGCTGTCAAATACATTCACGTTGACGATTTAAAATCGATATAAAATAAAAAGAATTAATCACTTGTTTAATGTGAAATTGTAAAATTCATTTAATTTATATCATCAGCGGCAGATTATGATCCTAGCCATAAATAAGTACACATGTAATGGAATAAATGTCACAAGTTGAATTACAATTATTAAATCTATTTCTTGAGGGTTTAATGAATAAAAATTACTTCTACTAATCAACACAGATAAAAGCGTCTTCCAAGTTTTTCGAGCATGTAGAGAAGGGTTGTCCTATCATCCTCTATGTCTTATTCTCCTTCTGTGAGTTCAGTAGTTAGAGATCTCAATAAATATCAATTCCTATAACACTCTCCCGTTCAATCCTCGTCGTTGTTTGTTGCAGCGTTGGCGCTTGACAGTATTCACATTAGCGAGTATCGTTGCTGTTTCTGCAACAGTCCATACCCGACGACATCTCATCTGAAAAGTCATCTGACCAGAGGTTGCTTCATGGATCCAACCTTCTCGATAGAGAAACGGCGCAGTCTCAACAAAATGGAGTCTAGAAATTATGTATGCCCAAAGTGCTCTCAAGGCTATAAGAACAAGCGTACGTTAGATACGCATCTGCGTATCGCATGCGGCCGCGAGCCGAAATTCCAGTGTCCATACTGCGACCTGAAGAGCAAACACCCGCCGAATATTTATACGCATATTAGACGCAAGCACAAGGGTGAAGATCTCTTTTTGATAATCAATAATAAATAAACTATAAATTAAATCAGGTTGTAAAATTGTTATTAAATTTATATATACGAGGGGCTTTCAAATTTAATTTATAATTTTGAAACTCCTCATAATTTTATTATGAATGAATTTGATAACTATTTTATAATTTTGTATTCTTGTAATTATTGTCATGGGATGAAACTCATGAATGTCAATAAGTAAGAATTCATATTTGTACTAAACTGTCTTAAGACAAAATTTTGATTATAAATTATTATTATTATAAAAAAAATTAAACAAGTATATCAATTATTTATTCTACATATGTATATATATTAGAAAAAAAATAGGCAAAAGAAGCTATAAAATGCCTTTGAAGCTATATTAATTGTGTTCGATCGTATTACGTATATTTTTTACGAATATTTCAATTTTTATGAGTCTGGATCTTACACAAAAATAAAGATTGCATTTTCAGGGCGTATCTTTTTATTTTTTTTCCTCCCTTGTTAATTAAACGCATAAGAAAATAATTTTACGTTCAATACATTCAATTTTTGTAAATTGTGCTTTTTGATTATAAAAATTTGCGATATGCGTTGAAAAATACTAGTCAGAAACAAATTATTACAATAATTATCAATAAGTAGTCATATATTTGTACTGTGTGTCTTGTTTTCTCGTAAAAAAGTAATATTTACCATATAGTAATTAATTAAATAATAAATTCTTTATAATAATAAAAAGAAAGACTGTGTGCGTCGTTTTATGAGATTATTATTTTAAATTCTATTCTTAGCGTTAATTTTTGTTTTATAATATTATATTACTGCAATAAAGTATGAATATAAAATTAATTCCTATCTTTTTATTTCAGATGACTGTGATATTGAAACTTAATAACACCAACGACTGAACATTGAAATCGTTGAAGAAATTGCGCAATTTATTAGGATTGACTTGAGAATTATAGGGAGAAAAAAAGTCAGGAATATATTTTATACAGTCTCATTTTGTATAAAATTTTACATATTTAAGCAAGATGATAAAGAGCAAATAAATGAAAGAAATAGTAAAAAAAAAAATCAAAAATCAGTAGAAGATGCAATCTTTATACTGATATTTGTTAAATTTTATCCCAAGTTTTATTAAATCAAAGAGAGATTTGTTAATTCTGATAGCTATTGGAATATACTTACTTTAACTATAAAATTTTTTTTACTGTAAAAAAAGTGTGTTATTAAAATAACATAATATTTTCTTTTCTGCGAATTTTTTATATCTGACGTGACGTTTTCCCGTCCTCAAAAAATCATTCCATTCCTTTTATCAATATTGTGGTTGAGCGATTTTTTCAATTTTTCTAAATAGTTTTTTTGTACCAAGATACATTTAATACTATTATTTTCTTATTGAATTTTGGTTTCTAATAAACAAATTATGCGTTTTATTTCAAAAACAATTTTTTTGTTTATTACATAGAATATGAATTATTATATGGTTTATTGTTCTCATAAATTAGTATGCAAAATGAAATATATATGTAATTTTGGAGAATTATTTTTTTAGAGAATGTAATTTTTTTGGAATTAATTGGGAATATTTTTTTAAAGAAAATATTGTTTTATGTCTTTTCTTATTTGTATAGGATAATTTTTATTTTTTCTAATTTTATTTTTAAATGTGGATTAGAAAACTAAGCAGAAAAAACGTAGAATTTAAGAAAATATTACTTTTACACAATATTGTGTCCTGTAATATTTATTCAACTGTAAATGAATTTTCTTTCTTTAACACGATCGAATGTACATTGAGAATATATGTGATTGTAGTTAAAATGTTAATTATTGTAAAATGAAATTATAATGACATTTCAACGTATTTTGATTTCAGATAATATGCAAACAATAGATAATGGCACAACAATTAAAATTGAAAATGCTTACAATTTGAAATTGGTGAAAATAGAGGAAGAATTGAAAGAAGAGTATATACATGTTTGTTCTGAGTGTGGAAAATTATTTAAAAATCCTCGCACTCTCAAATCATACAAATCCAACGATTGTGGAAAAGTCTACATTTGTCCAAATGTAAAGTAAAATCAGTTCAATTATCGAGCAAGTTTTTGTAGGCATAGGAAACATTGTCGAGGATAAGCGTGTAACATGTAAATATATCTAATATATTGTACTACGTATTAGTTATAGATATTATTTTTTAATTCGACATATGAAATAGTATTAATCGAAAACATTAAACAGTAAGTATCATTTATAACACGATTTAAATACATGATTTAAGAGAGTTAAAAAATTGTTTTGTTAAGAAGAATTGTCAAGAAGACTTATATACAATATTTATGTAGTATTTAAAGATTAAAAAAAATATATAAATATAATATTTTTTTTTACAGAACTGTAATAGAAATTTCGAAGCTAATGTTTGTTAATATAGTTCATTTTTGAAAATTTTCAAAAAGTATGTTTTATTTAATTTTAGAGAAATATATAAATTTTCTTAATTCTTTTTAATAAAATAATTTCAAAAATAATATTTTTATTTTAAATGTCATGTGTTTATTTTCAATTTAAACTTTTAATTTAGATCTTTATAATATTTTATAATTTCAATAGATCTCCTGAATTCTTTAATAATATTTTCTGCATACAAAATTTATTTTTAAATTTATCGTTAATTGAGAAAACATGAGATTTTTAGTTTAAATATTATTTTAATATAGTATGTTATATTTTATTATATATGTATACATATAATGACGTATAATATTTAAAAGTATTTGTCACAGTACAAAACATTTTGTAATTTA
>Ga0157363_1002860_pt1 | contig 15385 bp, 6 predicted proteins | sample AttsexASBM1_FD_111477 | JGI IMG/M metagenome (GOLD analysis project Ga0157363, IMG submission 111477) | Fungus gardens microbial communities from leaf cutter ant in Ribeirão Preto, State of São Paulo, Brazil - Atta sexdens ASBM1 | ecosystem: Host-associated > Fungi > Mycelium > Unclassified ...
TAAAAAAAATTCTTAAATTATTATGATAAATTTTAAAACTTCTAGACATTAACCTTTCCTCGAATTCTATTTTAAACTTAAGCAATGTCGTTGTTGAAATACTTTGAGTATATATATATATACAAAAATACATTGCATTAACAGAATTTCGATATCGAATTAAAATTGAAAATAAATTATTACTTCATTTCGTGTAAAAAAGAAATTATCATTATCTAGAGTAATTTATATATATATATATATATATATATATATATATGTGCATGCAGATATTTTTTAAATAAAAGTAGTATAACATAGAATTTCTTTGATATCATATTTTAATTATTTTATTTTGATTCTCTTATTCATTTAAATGTATATAATTAACAAATACATTAAAATAATTTCAATATAAAATGACAATGTTGATTTTATATTATTTAAAAAATGCAATTTTAATTTTAAACTTATTTTAGTTTTGCAAATATTCTTTTGTAAATATGTTATCTGAAAATTTAAGAACACGTAGTACAAAAATTTAGCAATCTAAAAATTTCAAATGTTATAACAATGCTCACATACAACAAAAAATAATGATTATCTGAACAATAAATAATAAGTCCAACTGCTAACATACTTAATAATTCTCACGTCGGAATGAACACATGAGGCAGTTGTTTAACATAGTAAACAAGAATAATTACGCGAGGATAACCATCTTATCAAGCAATTCTATTTCTGAATTAAATAGATAATTAAGTCATGTAAAAAACAATATCTTTTAAAATACAAATTTTTCATTTGAAATAAACAATTCTATTTTTCCATAATTTTGTATAATTTATTCTGCTACTAATTTTGATTTTTTATATTAATAATTAAGAATGAGTTATAAAAGATGACAATTTTAATCTTTTTATAGTTTGACAAATAAGTCAAATTATAAAAACAAAATGCATATACTATCATAATAAACAAATTTTACAAAAAGAGAACAGCACATAATTGAAATTTACAAAATAATAATATTGAAAAAATGTAAAATGTAATAAATCAAACAATCATTATTTTAGAATAATAGAATAAAATATGACTGATTGGTAGCTTTTATTTTTTTTCTTCTTATGAATTTCTGTTGTGGAACAAAGCACTATGATTTATGATTATATTATCCAGTTACCTTAAGATTTGTTTTTGTTTTTCATTCTTATTTTAATCTCACAGTAGAATAATATCTTTCTACTAAAAAGAAATTCTGTATATTATACTTAGGACCCGAGAATTAAACCTGAATCTTTTTTGATAGGTGCTTGATAGACTGCTCTATTATTAAGCTATCCAACGCCCCAGTATACCGGAATACTGAAGGGGTAAATCGTGCTCTGATGCGACTCTTGAAAACAGGGCGAAGAACGTAGGAATCGAATGCACCGGCTGTTCACCCTTCCGCATGCTTTTCGGACCTCGTGCAACGAGATTAAACGGCCCTTCTGTACACCACGGCGTGGCACGTTACTTACGCAACGTTATGTGCGCGCCGTTGAAGGGGAAAAAGAGGGAGAACGGGCGAGATGGAGAAGCGAAACGGTGACTGAAACGGAGGGACAGAGGAAGAGACAGAGACGCGCGAGTTACATAGAGAAACGATAAAACGAATATGAGAGACGAGGCTCGAGAAAAATATAGAAAGAGAAAAGGAAAGACTTCACGCACACACGCACGTAGAAGACACACCGTGGCCGAAGGATCTACAAAGTACAACGCGTGGGACAAACAGAAGTGCGTTCAACAAAGAGGCTCGCCGAAATCATTATGTCTTTTCTTTTTTAACATCGTGATTTTCCTTCATTCATATTGTCTTCCAAACTGCCTTTTAAACGTAACTTAAAAATAACTTTGAATGCAAGTTTGGTTGTTCAACAAAGTCAAAGTGTTCAAGTATACACGTATTCAATTCCTTTTTCGTCATAACAGTGACGGTCGACGATCTGAGAATATATATCGAAGGTTAACAAGAATCATTTTTTTAGAATGGATGTACTTCTTTTTTATTTCCCTTTCTCAATTTTAATACTTTTAATTTAAACTTTAATAAACTGTTTAAATTAATTCGTACAAATATTATTAATTTTTCTGAAACTCATCAATATCAACGAACGTATCTACGATTTTTAAGTTATAAATAATAGAAAATAAAAAGTTTTTAATGTAATAAATATTATTTAAATTAAGAATTAAACTTTTTAAAATTTTTAATTAAAGTTTAATTACTCTTAAATTAGCGTAATTAAGTGTTACACAGAATATAAAATATATATCGAAATATATATCAAAAAAGGCAATGAATGAATTTACGACTTAAAGTAAGTAAAAATAATAAAATAAATTGTTTTCGTATAAGGTCTCGTTTTCGAGAAAAAAAACTTTGAAAGTTAATCAAATACATATGCACTTGACTTATATTTAACGTAATAATATGTAACGTGATAACAAACGTACTATATAGTTTTTTTGCTGGTTATATAAAGTTGTATTCTATGAATTTAATTAGAATAGATTATTTCTCTCTCTCTCTCTCTCTCTCTCTCTCTCTCTCTCTTTCTTTCTCTAACATTTCTTTTCCTTTTAATTCTTCTTTTAAACGTAAGAATTTTATTTGATTAACTTTTAAAGTTTCCTCGAAAATAAAATTTCATTTGAAAAACAATTTATTTTATTATATTTCAACTTATTTTAAACTATAAATCATTATCTCAATTCCTCCTGAATAATATTTCGAATCAATCCTGTTATTTCAATCAAATTTTGTCAACATATTTTTTGCTGTCAAATTCAAATTTTATAAAAAACTATAATAAACAAATTTTCTATCTAATCGGCATAAACTCCAATTACAATTTTCATATCTTGAATCTGCGTTGTCACATTAATGCATTGAATAAACGTGACTTTGTGTTTAAACTATCGCGTTCAAAATGCATTAACTATGAAAACTCTTTAATCTCTCACAAGGTATTTTTACGAGAATTTCCACTTTTTCAGTGAGAAGAATATATACCTGCACCGTTCACAGGATATGATGCATGGAGCAAATAGAGGAGCGCCAAGGCGAGGAGGCTCGCCATGCCACCGTCGCGGACGCCTCTCATCTTTCCTGAGCTTCCGCGGGAGCAGCCGGTGGTCCGCCGTGGTGATCGCGCAATCCGCTGTCGCGGATCCGCGAGGAATCGTTCTTGCGACCGAGCGTCGAAGGCCGCCGGCCTTGGCCGCCGCGGCTCAACGTCGATCGCTAGATCGCGCGTGAGACTCGCGGACGGCGACGACCGTTGCCGCCGGCCACGGTATCATCCTCCGGCGACCGCGGGGGTGAGGCGAGGTGCCGCCTCGCCGATGAGACACTTGTCACCGCGGTCCGTGCCACTGCCGATGCCGCTGACTCGCGGCGCTCACTCGCATAAGAGCGCTCGCGTGAGAGCACTTGCCGCTTCTGGGAGCGAGCGCGACTCGCTATGTGTACCACACGCACTACTCTGCCTTGTTGTTTTCCTGTAACCGTTGTTGTCTGAACGTATATCCCGTACAGTTCGTACACCGTTCATACATTGTCCGGAGGGAATGTCACTCCAGCCACACCGCTCGCGATTACTCTGCCAATCGAATTATATGCGGAGATTGTCTCGCTTGAGACATTAAAAAGAGTGCGACGATTTTTAAAGATTCGAAGCTATTATTTCGCACGAACAACAATTTCTCAAATACACCACGTCGTTCGACGTCGCCGCTGCAGAAGGCGCGCCGCCATTTTCCTACCGACAGGCCCGGCCTATTGCAAATTCTCTTCGACGAACACGCCGAGGAATACACTCATGTAATCAAAGAATTTCACCAGTAACTCACGAGAATATCACTGATAATCGTACGTCAACAGACTTAAAATTTGCGAAAATAACGCTTCGTCGTGCATCATTATCGCCGTCGTCGTCGTCGTCGGCACTTGATGACTTCGGCGCAATCTCGACACAACTGTCATGCGGATCGCTCGCTAGAGCTCTTCGCGCTGATCGTCGGACAGCGACTCGTGCTACTATTGTCGCTACTGCCGTTGCTCCTAAAGTATTTCATGATACACGTCACTACCTTCTTCAGATTCGTATATAGCTGCTCCATTTTCGCAATTTCATTTTATGGGCGTGTTGAAAATTAAAATAATGCAAAAATCGAATGAATTTTGAAATAATGATAATAATTATAAAATCTAAAGAAAAATCTTCTGTCTATTATATTATAATAAACAAAAATATAATAGCTATTTGCTTCGAATTGACAATTCTTTAAAGTACCGTAAAAATTGCATAGTTTGAACGTTAGAATAATAAATAATTTAAACTAATTAGAAATCTAGATACTCTAAAAACATTATTAATATTTTATAATTTATATTTTGTATTGAAGTGTACGAAAAATATAAAAATGCGTACTTAATTTTTTAATCGATCTGCGATCTTACGATCATTAAAAAATTAATATATCAAGAAAAAAGATATTAATTATAATTTTAATAAAAATTAGTAAACAATCTGTTGTTAACGATTTGATTATCAAGTACAAGTTTACACTTTTCTTTTTACAATTTAAATTGCAAAACATAATAAATTTACTTTTCTATCAAAAAATTTTTATTTTCCAACATAGAAAGTACGAATTTAATTTGCAGATGTAAGTTCTCGCATTTAACATTTCATTATATTTTATTTCTTCATAAAATGTGCCACGTTAACAGCAGGGATCATCGAAAAATTGATACATCACTGCCAATTTGCGCATGCGCCTTTTTTAAGATACTTCCAGTTTCATTAACATCGAAATTTTGTAATTTATAAAATAAGATAATTTGGCATTTATTTCTTGCAAAAAATATTGTTACATATTAAATATTTCTAAATAAATTCTTCAAATATTTTAATTTGTTATACATATTTCTTAGATTGTTTAGAAAATATAAAGCATAAATGGGGGAAAAAATATGTACAAAACAAATATTTCTCTTAATCTTTCTTTTAATAAAATTTTTTCAGCTAAGTGTTATTTTTTTTTAATGATTATTTGACAAATATGAAGAATTAATCACATCAAACGATTTTTCTAAAAACATGTATTTATAAACTTTTATGTTATATACTTAAAAACTATGCACAATATATGCACTTATATTAGATGCAATTTACATAAATGTGAATGTATGATTAAAACAATATTGAAAAACTTTATAAAATCAGTAACATTTGTTAATTATTATATAATATGTTCATAAATTAAAAGAAATAATTTTTTAATAACTTCAAATAGTTATACAATATGTTATCGTTACGACACATTTATAAAAAATATTTATAGAAAATGTAATATTAAAATACTTAATTTATTTCATACATGCATTCAACTTGAAAAAAACATTGAATTTAAATACATACATTGATACATAATACTGTAAACAAATTTAATAAATTAATGAATGTAAATTCTTTCTAAGTTTTTATTCAAAATACTTTTCATGAATTCACGAAATCTGTATTAATAAATTATTTCGTAAATATAATAGAGTAAAATGATCAAATATATTCGAACTGACACTTCAAAAATGTATTACAAATTTGATTATCACAAAATGCGTTTCTTATATATTATAGTGTATAATAGCAGTGATATGGAAATGAATGTTATGGAAGCTGGAACAGATAGTATATATTGATTGAACAAAGAATTTAAAGCATATCGAACAAACAAGATATGTAAGGCAAGATATTAATATAAATATTTATGTAAAAGAGTTGCAATAATTATATAATGTAAATATAATAGATACAAGTCTAACTTGTAACAATGATAATAATAAAGTAAATGTTTCTTTATCATATATATTTTGATGTCTAAATACGCGTTGGAATAATATGTATGGAATATATTTTTATTATAATTAAAATTAAATTACCATTAAAATTATTAAAATAATCATTTATAGCACTTTAACTTCATCTTCGTTTGATTGCGATTTGATATTGCACACATATTCTATATTCGATAATTAATTGTGTTGAAATTAATATGTAGTATATCTAGATGGATAATTATGATCGTAAATAATTACGGATGAGAATTCAAGAGATTTCAGTATTTCTTTTTAGGCAATAAAGCAGTCGACTATAATAAAATTGGAAATTACAATATTCTAACTAATTTTAACACTTTCAAAACATTATAAACGTGACAGAACTCTTTGACTATTACCAAGAATGCAATTGCAATTTCTTTATAAATGAATTAAAAGTTATTTTTAGAAAGTTAACAAAGAAAGATCTTAACAGTACTAAGGAAAATATGATTCTATCGTATCTGCGATAAAAACATTGCTTTAATTACATGCGTCAAAGCCCATTATTAAAATGATGTGAAGGTCAATTATAACAATTTACGAGAGTTGCAATTTATTTCTAGTTTAAAATTATTCAATGACCCATATCCAATTATCTTACGTTACTATTTAATACATTTGTTTGTCATTAATTGTTACCAAACAATTTGCTTGCCTTATACTTTTTTCTTTCAGAATGGATTATTCTAAAAAAGATATTATAAAATTGAGATTTTACACTCATATTAATAACATAGATAATAAAAGAAGTTAAAACTTATACAATTTTATATACATAATTATATGAAATATGTAATATGTTTTCTTCATATAATCTCCTTTAAATATCCTAAGAGAATTAAACATAACATAATATTTAAAATTTAAATAAGACGTCATAAAAAATCTAGCTTTTCTTAGAAAGAACTTAATTTTATTTAAAAAAAGATAAATTTATAATGGCAATAATAATAAACAAAAATGAATAATAGAAGGGCTAAGAGCCAAATTTTTTGTATATTTAAATTCTTAAAAAATGGATTATTCTGGCTAAACTTTTACATTGAGGTATATGTACAATAATTTTATTTATCATGCATACTTTAATATAGTTGTCAATTAAATAAGGATTATGTATACTAAGAATTTTGAATATAACGACCATTTATTAATTTAATTTTTATATAATCTATTAATATATAATCTATTAATTTAATAACAGAATGTGTGCTTGCATAATTTTATGGAATGATTCTACATGTTCAACTAATTTTATTATCATTACGGACAAATTGCGACCGATGTAATAAAAGAATGTAACTACGAAGATGACAAAGCATTGCATTGTTGTGACTGAAAATAGATATGAAGAAATAGGTCCACCATTTTTTACAAGTATAATTTATAGAATTTGTATTTAACCGTTTTATGATTTTTTATTAAATTGATTAATTTATGTATATACATTGAGGACGACCTAACAAATAAGATGAAACGTATGTATTTTTAAGAATTTAAATATATAAAAAATTTGACTCCCTTCTATTATTCATTTTTGTTTATTTAAAAAATTAAATTAAATTATAATAAACAAGTACCTCAAATATATAAAACATTTTTGCAGTGCCTTCTAATTGTTAAAATATATTTCTGAAAAGACAAATTCCATTTTACTTTTTTTTAATTCTTCAATTATAGAAAGTAGTATAAAATTATATTTTAAAATATAATAAACATCGTATATGTAAAACTGAATATTATCTGAATCACGATGCGCAGTCTATATCGATACGTCATTAAGAGATAAACGTATCTATTTATTAAAAGTTAAAATAATGAAATTAAATAACTACGTTTCACAAATGCATCTATGTGTTTAGATTAAAATTATTGCAATAATTGTTGTCATTTTTTATTAAATTAGAAGTATTGCTTGGTCCATTTTTTTTTTTAAATTTGTGTCTGGCTACCCCATGCTCTAGAAATTCCTGATCTTGTGCGTTTTTTACCGATAGTTTGAACAATAAAACCGATTCTTTGCAATCGATCAAAATTCAAAATATTCCTTCCGTCGAAAATATAGGCTGGCTTCATCATATCTGCATAAATCTGCGTGTAATCTAATTCCTAAAAATGAAATATTTATTAATTCTTTCTTTATGTTAATATATATGTGTGTGTGTGTGTCTGTGTGTGTGTGTGTGTGTGTGTGTGTAATATTAAACATATAATTGCATAAAAAAATTAAAGCTTAACAGCGTTAAGAATGAAGCCATTTTTATTATCTAGACAATACTCTCTTTTCTTACTTACGATAAATTCATCCCATTCGGTACATAAAACTATAGCGTGAGTATTCTTCGTGGCGCTATAAGCATCTTTATAAATACTGATTCTACTTTTTATATCTTTAGGATCGCTCGTTATGCTTGGATGAGTCAAGTCTTGAATAATCTGAGTTTCCTCAACCTATGAAGTAGACATATTGCACAAGAACTGTACACTTAGTATATTACTGAATTTTTATTAAAATGCTTTTTAATTTTTATATATTGAATAAAAATCATTATCTGGTCTAAGAATACAACAATATAAAAAGTATAGGATACAAAATTTATTGATGATTCCTTTGTAATATAATTTTAATGCAGAACAATTATATTTTTGTATTTTTTATTAACTCTCTAATCAATTCTCTGATAAATTCTCTATATCAACTTTTTCAAAAACTTAAATTGCAATTTTTTCTATTGTAATGTTGAATAGAAAGAGAAATTTAATATTTCTGTAAATAAAGTATATATAAGAAATATAATTATATATTAAATTTAAAAAATTTTTAAATTACATATTTTAATAAAGTCTAGTTTTTTAATTTAAGATAAGTTCTTTGAAGAAAAAGATCTTTGAAATTTAATTTATATCGAAATTAATAAAATACGAAACAAAAAATTAATAAATGCAATTTAAACTGATAAACTATAGTGAAATTTAAAGAATCTGTTATTAAGTCTGATAGATCTTCACTTCTTCTTATAGAAAAGAGAAAGAACTGACTTTGGGATCGTAAATGTGAAGAACGGCGCCTTCATCTAACAAGGTCTTGGCGACATGAATTGCTGGTGATTCACGCGTATCTCCTGTATCTTTCTTGAAGGCAAAACCCAGCATAGCGATCCTCTTGTCTGTCACGGTGTTAAAAAGAGATTCTATGACCTTTGCGGAAAATCTGGACTTCTGATATTCGTTCATATCAATCACCTGTTGCCAATATGCCGCTACCTCGGGCAAATTTAAACATTCGCAAATATATACTAAATTTAGAATGTCTTTTTGGAAACATGAGCCGCCGAAACCAACCGACGCGCTAAGGAACTTGGAACCGATTCGAGAATCAAGTCCGATTGCTCGAGCGACCTCGGACACATCGGCACCTGTAGCTTCGCACACTGCTGACAAGGAATTAATGCTAGAGATACGCTGAGCGAGGAAAGCGTTCGCAGCCTATCAAATGAATATAAATGAATATTATTGTTGTACATGAGATTATTTAAATTGAATTTCATTTGTAAGTTGTAATACATTTAAATATTTATATACAGACGTGTGCCTAACATAGCACATATGGCGGTTAAAATAAAAATTCATGAGTCAATACTTGAACAATACTACAAATACGATGAAATCATAGTTTCCTGAATATCTGACAATCATTAAAATTATTTTTCTCCATTGTTCATTTTTATTAGTAAATTGATAAAAACATTTAGAACTGCTATTTTCGTTGTATTAAACTTAAGTCACACAACGTGTAATTTATTTACACTTATAGATAGTATGTATATATTATAGATAGTATTATGATACAATGCAATGAGATTTACACAGTTTATTTATATAACGGCACTGTTATTACTATAAGAATGTGAGATGTTCCATTACTCACCAGTTTCGACAGTTCTGAACTCCATGTGTTAGTCGTTAAAATTTTTTCTCTTGGAATCCAATGTTCATAAATTTGACATAATTTCTCGATAGCCGCCTGTCCTTCTGGCGAATTTTCTCCGCCAATCAGTACTCGATCCGCGTTTACCAGATCTTCTATAGCAGTTCCTTCGGCTAAAAATTCCGGATTCGAAAGAATCTAAAAAGCAATTATTTATTAATATTCGACTAAAAAAAGACAAATCTCAACGAAAGTGCAAATTGATTATTATTACAATATGCGATAATAATAACAAATGCGCTTGAACAAAAGATCGTGAATAATCAGTATGAAGCGAGAGCTTATCTTAACTGAACGACATTAATTTAAGTAACTATTAAATTATACGATTGCTATTGGTGATTTGACAATCTGTCAATTACAAATAGCAAAAACGCAAAAATAAATTAATAAAATTTATCAATACACTTAATACAACATTGCATATGTGTCGTATTGAATGTATTAATTTCAAAATTGCAACTTTATATTTTACAATTTCTATGCAACGTTAAGAATATTTGCAACGTCAAGAATATTTAAATGAATTAAAAGTAAATATATTAAAAGAGATATAAGAGATCATGGAAAATAATTCTAGAGAAGATAACTATTACAAGAATTCTCGCGTTTTTATATTTAAATTACAATTGTGAGAAATAGCTAATTATCTTACCTGATAAGAAACACCTGGCTTGTGATTGGCGCGGAGAATATTCATAATACTCTCGGCTGCTCTTACCGGTACGGTACTTTTTTCCACGACAATCTTATCTCCTGTTGCAACTTGCGCGATCATCCTGGCTGCACTTTCCACATATTTCAAGTCAGCTGCTCTTCCCTTGCCATTGCCGAAGGTTTTCGTCGGCGTGTTTACCGAAATGAATATCAGATCAGCCTCCTTAATCGCCGTATCAATATCAGTGGAGAAGAACAAATTCTTTCCACGACATTTTCCCACTACTTCATCCAAGCCTGGCTCGTATATTGGTAACTTTTGTGAATTCCATTGCGCAATTCTTTCCTTGCTCTTATCAACGACGGTCACTTGAATTTCCGGGCACTTCAGTGCAATAACACTGCAGGTGGGTCCACCCACATAACCGGCTCCAATGCAGCAGATTCTCCGTATTCTTGTCATTCTTGGATTGACTGTAATATTAGTTGATAAATTATCATTATAATTATATTTGAAGTTGTACATAAACAAAATCATGATTATAAAATATTATCATTAAAAATCTAATCAATTTTTTAATGAAAAAAAGGATATATAGAATAACAGATTACTTATTTTTATTTATCTGATTAAAGATAAAATGAAGCAAAAAGAAATAAATAACTTTTCCAGAGAGAATTTATCCTTTTTCTCCTTTACAATGATTACGTAATTAAATGATAAATATACTACTTTTTTAATATAATAATAATTTTTTATTATAATAATTTATTATTAATAATAATTTATTAATATTAAAAATACAAATAAATAAAATTACATGGCTCTATAGTTTCAAATCATATTTATAAATAAATTAATCTAGACACTGCTTTGATAAGAATAAAAGATAATAATAGAAATGTATGTTTTGATAAAAATAATAGATAATAATAGAAATGTTTATAAATACTTATTTTCACATTAAAGCATTATCTCAAAAATTAATCACATAAAACAATTTGTGCTAAACAATTCTTTTACAACACAATATTAAATTAGATAAAGTATATATAAATAAGACAATACTCCGTATAAACCTAAAATAAAAATTACATTATACAAACTTTATAATGCCATTCTCAGTCTAACAAAATTCCAAGCTTCAAAAAAAGTTTCTTTTATCTTCGTCACAAGATATCTCTAAAATTTCATTATCTAAACGATATAAATGTCCGGAAGTTGATAAAAATATATCTGCTACTTTTTTTCAATATGTGTCAAAATTAATTAAAATTAAGTCAACGAAAACTCAAAAATGTTATTCACGCAAAAAACATTTCGTATTTGTGTTAAAATTCTTATTAAAATATTTGTGTTAAGTTTTTAACAAGCGTTAACTTGATATAACATGATTTTGTTATTTAAATATTTTGTGAAATTGATATTTAACGGTTCCTAGTGTTATAAAATAACATAATATAAATAATATAAAAATAGCATAGTTTCAAAACATAAATTCCAAGATAAATGAATAAAAGATAAATGTATGTTCTAATTTAACAAATAAAAAATAAATTTACTGAAGAAATATGATTCCATAATTTATTTCCAAGTTTATTAAAGTATTATACAATATTTTTGTGTTAATTTTTACATAATAATTGTGTTACTTTCTAATATATTCATCTTGAATTAACATAAAAATTTGAATATACCTTTTAAGATATGTAAAATGTATTAAATTTAACATACACAAATTTTTCCATTGTTTTTCACATTTGGATTTCATTTACCCCAATCATCATTTAGCAAGAAGAATCGTCAAGAATCTCTTTTGTTTACATTCTTATTCAAAATATTACATATTGATTATCATAATACACAAAAATATATTCATATTTTTTAATTATCAAAAGATTAAAAATTATACATTTAGTTGAATATTGAAAAATAAACTGAAAAATATATATTTCCTTTATGGAACATTTCGGAGCAGGGTTGCCTGCTCCGAATCACTCAGAATGCTCCAAAAAGAATAAATATACTCCGTTTTGTTACCTGCTTAACTAAAATAATGAATAATTTTTCGATATTCAGCAGAAACGTGGCGTGAAGACGGATGCAATGCAGAAGGCAAATTATATAGTCTATCACAATCAAAGGATGACTTCTACGATGGAAAAAAATTGTTTATAAGAAAAAACCGCAATATGATGTTAAGTCGCGTTGCACAAATTTTTGTTACTCCAGATCCTCTGGACACTGTACATTCGTCATTTCATGATATCATGATACTATGAGAAGGAAACGTTGAGGCCGCAACAAGGCCACACCGTTGTGACCACGTTGCCATTTTAGAACATCACAATGGCGCATGCGTAAACAATTGGCAACGTTGTTTCTTTCCAAAATCATTCATGATGAATGATGACGATCATTTATGAAAGATCATTTTAAATATTTTGATATCAAAGTATTTATCAAACTATAAAAATTTCATTAATTGTTCTATTATTATGTCTGAGTAACTTTGTAAAATTTGAACTCTTATTGGTTTAAAAATTTTTTAATTTTTTTTTGTTTGTCTTAATTCTTATGTAGTATTGCGTTTTGTAATAGATATTTATTTGCAAATTTCATGAAAAAATAATTGTGATATAAGTCAAATTTTTATATATATATATACTAATAAAACTTTGATAAATATATTTATGTAAAGTTTTACGTTAATCCATTTATTCATTTAAAAGTTATTTAATTAAAACTATATAAAAATATGATTATTGTCATATTTTTATTTGCATAAGTCATTATAAATCAATTATTTGTTATTTTGTTTTTTGTAGTTGGTTTCAGAATGTATTCATAATCAATATTTTTGACTGATATTAGTTTTTTTAATTGATTTTTTTAACTGATATACTTATTTATCTGTCTATCTATAAGGGTCGATTATTCTACCTTTTAGTAAATTTTACCTGTTGGATAAATAGCAATATTATCAAATCACATGCGCAAATTGCCAGATTTATCTAATAGGTAAAATTTATCAAAAGGTGAAACCGGGCCTAAATACTCAGTTTAAAATAGTAATTTAAAATAATAATTTAATTAATTAATGTTAAAAATGTTAAATACATATAAAATCACTGTTAAATTAGTTGGTAAATAATATGTATAATAAATGAAATATCAGCTTAATGGGAGGTACTGCATTCGACATTATCTCAAAATAGCAAAACAAACATACATTTAAAGGTCTCTAATGATTCTTTTATCTCATATAAGGAAACAAATTTTCTTGTTAAAGTACAAAGAATGACTGCATTCGACAGAGAAAGCAGTTTTGCAACTATTGTAAAATTCTTCGATACGATATATATTTAGATTATATTGATATATATTTAGACTATATATATAGATATATTTTGATTCCATAAGGAATCAAAAGTAAGAACCAATCATATTGAAAAATTTTACAATAATTGCAAAGTTGCTTTGCTGAATGAAGCTACCCAGCAAACAAGAATGGATTGAAATGAATTGAAATGTTTTCAGATTTTTAGAAATTGATTCACGAATGTTAAAATGAATAATTTTCAGTCTTGAATGAATTTTTATTCATTTATAGGAATTGCATGGAGCATATCTCTATGCCTTTCAATCTAAAATTAATATTAGCTTTTTCTGTGCACAACACACATTGTGAAATACTGTTCAATTCAAAATTTTGAATAGGAAATGCAGTTTTTCAATCCAATTGTATCCAATTGAATTTAATTGAATCCAATTGAATCCAATTAAATCCAAAAAAAGTATTCGCTATTTTAAAATACTCGTTCGGATAGAAAAAAATTTCAATCCATTTTAATCAATTCTCGTTTGCTGGATAATGTCATCTGAGCTTGTTACAAATGTTTCAAAGCATTTTTTAATTGGTCAATTAGTAAAATTCTTTCTTTCGATTGGTCAAACAAACGCTGGGAAATTTTATAGCGTCAAGTAGACCGCTTTCTATGGATACGCAGTATGGACACTCCGTATTTCGGAGCCACTGTCACTGGACGCTGGGATCCACCTTCGATCAGCTGATATTGCCGCACATTTGTTTTTCAGCTGACTCGTCCCCGGAAATCGGTGATTCGTACGGGGTTAAAGGGGGGATGGAACTCCGAACAACGGGATTTATCGTTGTTGGACTATACGAATTGTCGGCATCGTTCACTTGACGGTCGGTGCTTGACGCACAAACAGTATAGTACAACAGCAGCCTGAAGAAATTTATCTAATACACTCGAACGAGCGTTGTTCTTCATCCTCGTAATCAACAGAACGGCGTCACAAATTATATTCCTCTTCGTTGTATGCAACATGACTGTCCGGTATATTGTCAGTGGTTTTCCGAGCATAAATTGAGCCACATCTAATCGAGCATAATCACAATGGATAGCGTGATAGTGAGTAGACTAACCTCGTGGACCATGCGCGTTCCTATATATTTTCATCCACCGTGATCTTTGTTGCACGGATAATCGGTATCTCTCTTAACAGATATCTCCTCTGTCATCATAAATAAATTAAAAATTTCTTTCTTCTTGATAATAGAAATAATTTTGTAAAATCGTAACAATATATTTAGATAAGCATTTTTTTAGCAGAAGTTATTTGATTGTTAGCTTTTTATTCAACTTTCACTGAGATTGGTAACTGAATTTTGAGTGAAAATTTTTTTTAACCAAAGTCTACTCACAATTAATTATACAACAAAATTTTTTGTTTGGTTTTAATTGCTTGTTATTTTGTTATTTTCTAATTATGAAAATATATGGCATTAAAAAGTAAAATTGTA
>Ga0157363_1002865_pt1 | contig 15374 bp, 9 predicted proteins | sample AttsexASBM1_FD_111477 | JGI IMG/M metagenome (GOLD analysis project Ga0157363, IMG submission 111477) | Fungus gardens microbial communities from leaf cutter ant in Ribeirão Preto, State of São Paulo, Brazil - Atta sexdens ASBM1 | ecosystem: Host-associated > Fungi > Mycelium > Unclassified ...
AATGTCAACAACATAATGGTGTAACACAGCATAGTGTCCGAATATTCTTATTTTTAATTCTCCTTGGAGCAAGGTACAAATATAAGCTATTTTTTTCTAAGAAGAACAGGCTCTACAGGTTCTCATTCTATTTTACAGCGCTATGTATTTGCATATGAAAATGAAGATACATAAATTATTTTTTAATTATTATAAACATTGAAGAATAGAATTAAATTTTATATATATTAAATAATAGTGAAATATAATTTTTGTTTAATTTCACATAAACTTTATCGAAACAAAAATATTATATTGAAACATTTGTTAAGTGAAGTTACTTAATATTGAATATTATTATGCTAATATGTGAGCAACGATGTTTGAATCAAACATACATTATAATTGTATGTGTTACGCTAACTTAGGAAATTATAAAAATATGAAGCAAAAACGATATATATATATATATATATCATAATGGATTTATTCATTTATATTTAGATATAAATGAATATAATGATCAGAAAATTGTAAAGTTTCTTAATTTTATTAATTACTTGTAGCAATAAGGACTTTGTATTACGGATAAATTGCTAAATTTAGCTATTAAAATTTAAAAAAAATTTATAAAAGTTTGTACAAAGTTTTGTTGTCACTAAAAAAAAAAATTACTTCGAAATAAGATAAGATTTAAAAGATAAGATTCAATCTAAATTTTGTATTTTGAATTATTAATTCATAAGGATGAATTAATTATTTTAAATATTTGGAAAAACATGATTATACTTTTTATGTGATTAAAGTTAAAATACTCACTTGTTTGAACTGGTGAAGCAGCTTTCTCTGAAACGGTACAAGATGGAATGACGCTATAATACACTGTGATGGCTTTTATACCTTTTTCCAATCGTAAGTGTCGATAATTTCGGAATAAAAAAGTCTTCATAGAGATGTCAGATGAAACGTTAGATATAAATACAATCTAAATTTTAGAGGAACACAATAACAAAGCTATATCTTTTTCAATTAATTTTAAATACAGGATTTAAAAAATGTTTTTAAAAAAATGTTAATTGTTTTTTAATATGTTTCTTATTATATATATTCATGCTAATTGATGTTATAAATCTCTTTCGCTTCTCTTTCATTTTCACCATTCGTAATGCTCTTTTTAATACTCTCATTTTTAAATAATTACTAGTAATAATTAATAAATTCGCTTACATCATAAAGATAAGATAGATTAAAATAAATGATAATTTTATTAACAAATCAAGACTGGAATGAATAGTTCGATAAATTCAATTTATCAACTATAGTTATTAATATATAAAATTGCTTATCAGGGTTAAAAAGTTCTTTTTTAAAAATAACTCGTTACCATTAACAAATCGAAAAAGTAACTTAGTACCGTTATTGTTGCTTGAAAAGTTAGTTAAAACATTTCGCTATTTTCTCTATTACATTTTTAATATTAAAAAAAGATCAAAAGAAACAAAAAATTTTATTTTTTAATATTTTTTGTAAAAATATTAATGGAAACAATAAGATTGTGTATTTAAAATTTGCAAAATATCACAAAAAATTTAACGATAAAAAATTTTAAATACTCGAAGTGCAAATTAAAAAATTTTAGTTTTCCATAAATTTTTAAAAAATTTAGTCAAATTTTTACTTTTTTATTTTTCCTTACGTTAAAAATTTTAACGTGATAATTTAAAGCTCAAAACTGTTCTCAAAATGTATGAAATTACAACTTACAATATTATGCACGTATTGTTTGTAGAGAGTTATGTTCTAGACGAATTCCAAAGGATATTAGATCTTAGTAAATTAATTAGATTATTAATACTTGAGCAATGATTTAATTTTTTCATTGAATTAAACTAATAAATAGGTTTAAGTAAAAGAATACACTTTGTTGTCATTTAAATTTATTGTGTGATAAAGTTTGAATAACTCTTTTATTCTTCATCGATAATTATAGTTGTAACTACGTCCGCATTGTCCGAAGGTTATATCTTTAGTTCCTAGACCAAAAGATTATAAATACAACGTGATAAAATCATAAATTATTCACTTAATTTTATTTAATTGCGTAAGTTGAATGGAAGAATTATTTTGCGTAAAGTTCAATTATGAAACAAACATAATCATTTCTAAGAATCCATGATAAAGAAAAAGTCTGGAAAATAAATTTAATACAATATTTATTACAAATGCAATAAAATATCTTTTTTTATGCATAATTTTACATGCGAAGACGTGGAAATTATCGATCATTTTGATATTAAATTACTGTATAATATCGATGATCGCAATTATAAAATTTGAAAAATTAAAAAACATAATATTGTTGATTTTAAGCCATATCGATTATTCAATAAATAGATATTTGTTTAAACACCTTGTCTATTTTACTTGAAATTATTAATAAATAGAAAATGCTTTTCTTATAAGAAAGAAATTTCTATTTATATATACATTGAGAGATCTTACATAATAATTACGTATACTTATTTATTTGGCAGTAAAAATTTAATACTTATAAAAAATTTAATACTTACAAACTTTATGTCTGAATTTCTTGGAAAAAACGTATTGATACAGTTATATATTTTTCTAAAAATATTTATATATATTTTCTATAAAATACTTGTTTTAAATTATAATATGAATATGAGTCAAAAATATGAGTCAAAAATTTGATGGAATGATAATAAAACTAATTTCGCTAATATTATGAAAATAATATAATAAATAGAACTTTTAAATAATATATGCGTATATGGTTTGCTTTATGCTAGCACTCGAATAATAGCATGATTAACCATTCAGATCACTTATCACAATTTGATATAACGAGTACACGCGTGTGTGTATGCGTATGCATGGTCGCGCGTGCTCTTTTTCTGAAATTTATGTTTATTTATGACTTTATTGTAACCATAATTTTTCTTTAGAACATCGCTTCTTCTTCAAAATTTCCACGTTTTTCTTTCAATTTATGCTTCCTGTATATAAAAAAAGTAATGTGTTTTATAATTTAAATTAAATTAAATAAAAAACACTTTGGATATAAATCATAATTTTAATGAAATTTATATTTGTATTCTATATACGAGCATACATTATTTTTTTAATAATTCGCACATGAAAAATACAAAGAACGTCTTAAATTTCGCGAATATTTTATCACATGTCAGTATTTTATTTGCATTATTTATTAAAATGACGAAATCTTTCACGCGAAAATTGATAATGCATAAAAAATACCGCGATATAAATATGCTCATGTACAGAAATTATTAATATCTGAAATATGAAAATCTTTTTTTATCACAAAAAAATATGTATGCAAAACGATTCGTTTACTTACTTTCCAAATTCTTCGCCATCTTGAAGTGTTTCTGGTAATGTACATTCAGCAGTTTCGGGCAATAATAAGCATAATGCAGATCCAATCAATGGCAAAATTCCGAATATAGTAGGTGGTAGCCACGTCTCAATGTTATTCTGAAATAATATCTACGATTGGTAATCTAGAAAACTTATTAGCAACTGGCGATTTTTGGGTGTTTGACGTAAAATTATTATTATCACGGCAACAATTTAATTCAAATCTCGATACATACAAATAGGAATTGAAATGTTATTTGTTAACATCTATATTTATGATCGACTTAATCAAGCTTACCAAAGATACTACGAAGGGTGCTAAGATAGAGCCTATTCTGGCACACATGCTACTTGCGCCGATTCCTATGTTCCTCACGACTGTAGGAAACAGTTCTCCGGAGAAAAGGTAGACTGTTGTAAATGACACTGACATGCCGACAATACCGAGGCATGTCAAAAGTAGTCGTAACCATTCTGTATCTATGGGAAATGAAAGAATTATCGCTGCAATTTTAAATGATTCATAATCATCACTTAATAAATATCTCGATTATCGTAAATTGTTTTTGCCACTTAACAATAGAATGGAACTTTGTTTTCGTGATTAGGCCAGGGATTGATTAATCTTCAATCAGAAGATTAGTCAATCAATAGAGAGACTTTGTCAGAACGGAAAATACTTACTTTAATAGAAAGTAATAGTAATTATCAAGATCAGATTAAGAAAAATTTTTATGCAAAAATTCGTTCCATTGTTAGTTTAAAAACAAGAGGAAGCATTACAAAAAAACATAACGATGAATTATAATTTAATAAGATTTCTTACTGTTTGAGACGATGATTAAGAATAGACAGGCCACCCCACTTATAGAATTGCTGCAAATCAAGGTAATTCGTCGACCCAGTGTATTCATTGCCCACCATGCGAGAAAATTTCCAGGAATCTGTATGGCACCGGATATTGCGAAATTAATAAAAATATCGCCACCGACTTGGCCAATATATTGTGATATGCCAAACAAACCCATTCCGCAAACGATCCAATTAAAGAAAATAGAGAGTGACTTTATTCGCATGTTCGGCGTGCGAAGCAAGTCGAAAAACGAAGCCTTGTAATCTAGCGCAGATTTTTTAAGGTTCTAAAATACATATAAAGACAAGTTGTCAAAGTTACAATTTGTCAAAGTATTTTAATAAAAAAAAATTGTAACTCTTACATGATGAAAACAATGCTTCCTAACTATTTCGGGAACGTCTACATTTTCCACATTATTGATATTGACTGCCTTCTGCAATATCTCGCACGCTGCTCTCTGTTTTCCCATAGCTAGTAACCATCTGGGTGATTCGGGTATTATCCACCAATAACTTAAAAGAACAATAGATGGAAGTGTGATGGCGATCTGTAGATGTTGCCAATGTCGAAACCAGAATGCGAGTCCTGCTAGCGACATATGGCCTAAACTGAATGGAATTTGGTATAAAACGGTGATGGCAGCACGCCATTTTGTACCTACTATTTCCATACCTGAAAGATATTAAAAGAAAAATGTTTATAATTAACTTTTATCGATAAAGAAATTTGATTCAACATTCAAATTTGATTGTAACATTCAAATTGACGTGCTAAATATTACTTTGCTTTGATTGCGCGTTTAATTAATTAGCTATTTGATAACAGCTTCTTATATTTATAGATCCATATTCAGAATACGCGGCACTTTTATCAGGAAACACAGCAATGTCTCGGCACTAAGACAAGTGCAGTATGTCACAACACGAATGTTCCTTTACGATAAATGCGCGTTTTTTTTATGTCTGAAATTCTACAGTACACATAACATGAACTAAATAATGCTAAATACACGCTAACACTGTAAAAACGCCGTTCTAAATACAGACCATAAATTTTATGAATTAAGAGCTACTTACAGATAACGTAACTAGTAACCATTGTGCCGCCAGTAGCTAAGGCACTTAAGAACTTCATCAGTAGTAGTACGTAAAACCAAGGTACTATAGCACATCCAATACCCGACAAAAGTTGAAGAATAATAGAAACCATCAACGGTGTTTTCCTGCCATATCTGAGATATTCGTGTACTTTTCATTTCATAGCTGTTTTACGGTTTAGTTATAACGATTTGAAATTATATATTCAATATTACGTGCATTCACCTGTCTGCTAAACTGCCGAAGATTATGTTGCCAAGAAGCACTCCGAACATAAGAATAGATTGTTGGATATTCGCATAATGCGTTCGATCACAGACAAGATTCCACTGAAACGCAATAAGTCTTTTATCTTTCTAAATATCTTTTCAAATCAGTACATAATAAAGAATTTTGTGCATGATTATATATTTTATAAATTTTTGTAAATACATTTGTTGACATTATAAAACAATGATTTTCGAACTCATAACACATTTACCTGCGATATGATAGTCTCGGGAAATAGTTTTCTGTCGTACTCCCATTCCGTGCATTTTATCAGAGTACCATTAAGATTGACCGTACATTGATCCTTGGAGTATTCCTCCGTAATAGAAGGTTCCGTACAATTGTAATCTTGATGAGGTGCCATAAAAACGATTGCTAATTGATGCCATGCTACCGGAAATTTGATCAAAGAAATCGCCAGGCAGACGATGATTTGCCACCTGCCAAGATTGCCAATCGCAGTCTGCACGGCGTCCACATTTGTGTCAGAATCGACATGATCATCCTTACCGTTAGGAACTTGCTTGGCATTCATATGTGCTGCAATTTAGGAAGATCTCTTTTTTTTTATTTGCGTATTTATAAACTCACTTTAATTTCTATTAATCAAGGCTCTTAAATTTTTATCGATCTTGAGTTATGACTTCGATCTCGATGTGAATTCTTGCAGAAAAGATTGTTACTTTCACAAGTAGGAATAAATCACATATAAATTATTTTCCCTACTTACTATATAAACCAGTCGACAACAATTAGTGAGAGATGAAATTTAATACAATTATTAATCGTAGAATACTAGGATGTGCCACATTCTTTTTTTTTCATGACAAAACATACGATGGAAATTTTTATCGCATGAAATTTTTATCTGCATGATATATTGCTTTTGAAAAAATATTTTGCGCGTTATGTGTATACGTCGTAATTACGCTCAAGACTTATACTTGAGTCTGGTTACAAATTTATTGCAATTCAATGGTAACGTCGATTTACAGCTTCTTAATTAATTTTGTATAATCAGACTTACGTATCAATTACGTATTATTTGATAATACAAAATTATTTATTGAGCTTTATAAAAAAAAAATGTTATCATAAAATTATCTTAATATTATCTTAATATTAAATTATCTTAATATTAATAATTATTATTTCATATAATAATCGTAATATTTATGCAAACATATTTTCCTACAATAAAAATTTATTTAATATCGTATAAAATTATCATTTTAATTCAAAGATTGAAATATCATTATTAACTTCTCTAAAAGAAAATCTGTTTTTAATAGGGTAACTACAGTATATACGCCTATCAAAAACTTAATTTATTAAGTATTATTATTTACTATGTTTAAAGTAAACAAATTACATCAAAATTATAGTAAAAACTTTGTATTGTCTATTATTATGAAAAGAACATTAGAAATCCGAAATATTTATATTTCGTTTTAAAAAATGAACTTTTTTGCATTTTTTCCGTATATCCCATAGGGATGGGATATATGATTACTCATAGGGGGAAGGGGGAGGAATGTATGGCATAAAAAATTTACAAATAATGCATATAAATAAGATGTAAAATGACATAATAACTTATAAAATGCGTTTATAAAATTTTGTTAAGAATGATAATTATGTATATGAAGTAATAAATAATAATTACAATCTTCCTAGATGTATTACAAGTGGTATGACATGAGGTACATATTTCATGTAATGCGTTTAGTATATTTAGCGCACTGAATTCAATCTGCGCACTTTATATGCTTTGGCCATAAATCCCGCCTGTTAAAAATGCCATATATCTCAAACAGGTATACTGGATATACAAGACAACAAACTAAACAAAGAACAAAGAGCAAAGTACTTGTATTTGTTATACAACATACTTTACTACTCCTCTACATTCATGTATCACGAAATAATCACTAAGCACTCTTTTGCACGTCCTACAGTAATCATTTTATGTAGATTATAATTTATGATGGCGTTACTTAACACAGTGATAAAATCGATTCAACTCACAATAATTTCATTAATATTAGCAATAAGAAACTGAAATCATAACAATACTAATATAACATAAAGGCATGTAACAGAGTAGTTGAGGAAAAATTACTCCCATTCCTTCTATTTTTTTCTGACTTCTGCGGCATAAATTCCAGCGCGGCATATTTGCCGGAGTTTCCCTACACATTTTTTTATTTGATGGAAGCAACAAAGTTTTATAATCATTGTTCAGTTTTATAAACATTATGAATCCATTAAGTTAATGAAACAACTTACATTAAAGTACATCTATACTGAAAATACATTTACTAAAAACGTATCTCTTTATATAGACTTTATTTGTGCAACTGATAATTTATGATTACATCAATATATTTGTAACGATTTCAAGAAAATTTTTTCGCAATTACTCTGCCTTTACACTGTGTTAAGTAGCGTCATCATAAATTATAATCTACATAAAATGATTACTGATAACATATATAATTATGAAAACAATTGCGCATTTACATAGAAAATTTAATTAAAATTGACAAAAAACAAATCTATTAGTTTTTTATAGACAGAAACAATCTATGATTTTCCTCGTTCAGCAGCTAAAGAATTGAAATTAAATCATCAATTCGTAATTGTTAGGCAGTTGCGTAATAAAAAATTTAACCTCGCTTGTTCATGACAAATGATTCATAAATATTTATAAGCCAAACAATGCCAGTTCTTTTTTTCTTACAAATATTTCCAAGTAATGAGATCTCAGAATAAGCAACTGATGATGTTCTTGATATTGTATGAAATAAATTGATTTATACATACACAAAATGCGATAAAAATTTATTCACATAATCTGATACAACTTAATTTTTTAGTAGTATACTAAATTTTTAATAATATAATTGTTAAAAATTAAAAAAATTAAAATCGATGAAGAAAGACATAGAGAAATTATAATTAACATTTCTTTTTTTTTGAAATTAAATCTTAATTGTGCTATGCAAGAATTTGAATCGAAATGCGTCTTACAATTGATATAAACATTGCTGAAAATCATTTTATGACATGACAATAGGGTCGATTTATATAGTAATAAATATATAAGTACATTATTATGTGTTGCCGCGTAAATGACGGTGAAACCAGTTCGCAGAATGAAAAACGCTAGAGAGTGCATGTAAACCATAAAATGCATGCTAACCTCGAGACATCAAGAAGACAACCTTCGATCTCGGACGCTGCAACTTACATCGACATCCTTCTTCGGCGACTCGAAAGGTCAGTTTTGCCTTTCAAGCTGCCAGGTCTTCATCGTGCGATACAGATTTATTCTAACGTTAAAATATGTACACGACGATAATAATTCAAATTTTAAAGATAAGAAACTTTTATCAAAATTTAGAGTTAGCTTTTGCATTGCGAAAAGGAAGGTTGTCATCATTTATCACAGCTTTTCGTGCTTTTTTTTATCGTATTTTCTCTATGATTTAAAAACATTTATATTTGAGACAGATGCTTTATAGTTTATAATATATTTTAAACATTTCATTATTCTAATATATATTTCTTTTAAACGTAAAGATAAGTTAAACATATAACTTATCTTTTTCAATTCAAGATTTAAAACAGATTTAAAAACCTGAAGACAAGTTTTTTTGAGGTATACAATTACACTGTTCGACAAAAAAATAACATCAGAATGAGCTTAATCATTTCTATAGTTTTTGGGATGTTAAATACGAATTTGGTTTCCAATGTTTTATCACGTTCCATTTTGTTTTATCACGTTTCAATTTTGAAAAATTTGCAATTAGTTATAAAAAAGGTAAATTTTCCTCATATTTTGTTATAAAATAAAAATAAAATAAAATTCTAAAAATTTTCCTGAATAAAATTCCATAAAATTTGGTTTTCAATTGTAAAAAGGAATCTCCCTTAAAAGTTCTAGCTTTTCTCTCTCCATATCTTTCTAGATAGTAAACACCCTAAAAATTATAGCTTTCAAATTATGTTCATTTAAACTTAAAAATTTCTTAAGTTGCTGAATATGAATCCAATATTAAAATTGACAAATTCAAAATCACGAAAGATTTTTATAAAGTGCAACAATTTGGATATTTTTAAGATTTGACTCTTGCAGAATTTTTCTGGCATGTCACATATCGTAATAATAACATGACAAAATAGTTAAAAATAATCCTTTTTTTTTGCAATTGCAAATTTTCCAAAAGTGTGACGTGTGAAGCAATTTGTTTATATTGAACATCCAAAAAATTAGAAAAAAAAAGACTAATCTCGTATCTGTGTTTAAAAACAGGCATCTATATACATATATATAACGATAAAGCTTATTTTCAAAAAATTTTGAAAGTATTATTATATATAAAATATTAATATAAAAGATGCTAAAATATAGTAAAATAAAATAAAAGGAAGACAATAAAATGCAAATATAAAAATAGTATAAACATACATTTGCATTTAAAATTTAACTTAAGATATTAACAAAATCTATGAAATTAACTAAAAATTATTCTATTTTCTTAAACTCTTCAAAATGTTCAAATTCTATTTAATATACGTAGATAAATTTAATTCTTATTTCTATTGGATCGGATTTTATAATATTCATAATTGTTCTAATTTAATTTATCAAGAAACTTACCATATTCGGAAATATTTGTTTTTGTTTTCTTCATATCACTGTCTGCTTCTACGTTCCGCTTTTATCTTTTCTGTTCGAATATCTGTAACATTGAAGTAAAAAAAATTGAATAGTAAATAACATTGCTAAAGACATTATATTAACTATTCATATCATATTTGTGTGTTCGCTATTATTTTTTGGACAAATAAGATAATGGACATATATAGACAGTTCATATGTACACGTACATTATTGTGTTATTGTATTTCCCTATTTTTAATCTTTTTCCTCCACCTTTCACCTGCCTACTTCTTCTATCTCTCCTATTTACAGTTCAACAAGAAATTTTATTTCGCAATAACGGACATTCCTTGATCCGCTACATACTGTAATAAAGTTAACTGGATTAGATAGTAGGTAAATAAATAAATAATCAATAATAATTAATGAGAAGGGGGTATGAATTTAACTTGAAAAATATTGAAAAAATGAATAATGAAAAAATATTTCAACAACTTCTGCATTTTGATTATAATATCTACGATGACATTAAATTAATTATTAATATCAATTTAATAGATAAAATTTAATAGATAAAATTGTAATTTAGTTTTGCAAATACTACGTTATAAAAAAATCAGATAATAATCGTTTGATACATAAATAAATTTAATTTAGTTTAATTCACAAATTAATCACTATTTATTATATATATTTTGACTTTTCTAATGACATATATTGTAGAACCGATAATCTTTAATTCATGGATATGTATATATTCTTTACAGTATAGAATAAGCCTTGTCACATTAGCACTATTTTTTATCTCATTTGTAATCAAAGATAATTTCTAGTTTTCTTCAGATGTTAAATAAGCCGTGACATAAATATGCCTCAGCAGAGAAGATAGACAAATCAACGATTATAGTTTATATAATTAGAAAGCGCATTTTTGGCATTTTAGTCTACAAAGCTGCAATTTAGTTTGAGCAAAAGACTACATTGCAAGACCAGATAATAACCAGTATATTTGAAATATAAGTGATTGCTTATAATTTAGAAAAGTAATTATTATTATTCATTGCGATTATATTTCGACTTTTCTAATAAAACAGAAATCTTAGAACTAATGATTAAAATCATGGATATGTATATTTTACATGTAAGCATACATATGTATGCTTTACATGAGTATTTACTAGTCTTGTCACACTAGCTTTTCATTTCAATCGCAAATCATCGTAAAGATGATTTTTCATTTTTCATTTTATTTGAAATTTATGTGTGAAATTTCTGCATTTTATATATAAAATTCAGAAATTCATCCTCAAACACACGTATATATACTCAAATTTTAAAAAATAAAATCGAAGAAAAGGCATAAAGTATTGAAAAAGCAATTAAAATGAACAAATCCATAATTAATGTACCATGATTAAGTTTACGACCAATCCTGAAAGATACCGTGGTCGTACTTCTATCATCTCGCGCGTAAAATTTGAATTTGTCTCAATGATATTAACTGTATAAATGTAGTTTTATCGTCCACCTTGAAGAACAAGCTTTATTAATACAACCTTCAATATCGCAATGTCTTTAATATTTTGTAATATTGTTTCTTCAATTTTCTTATATTGTGATAATTCCAATATTTCAACGATTCATAATGCATTTATAATGTTTTGTGAAAATAAATCTTGGCAACCAATAACAATGTCATATAGAAGAAAGATAAGACATTGAACCTAAGCGAAGAGAAAGAAAAACAGAAATGGAAAGGAAGGAGTAAACCCCGTTATGAAGGGCACAGAAAATACCGGCGTTCAAATGACTCTTCTTACAGATACAACTTCTCTTCACTGTTATTACCGTGTTATTACTGTTATCACGTCTGGTGCAGCCTAATTATGATTCACATACGGAAACGCGATATGTACTCACAAAAATTTGCAAGTAAATTTGTGTAGACACTATTAATCTGCATAGTTCGCATTTTTTAAACTCGTAAATAAGGTTAAGAAACATGCAGCCGTATTTTGTAGAATGCGTGCATTTCTCGACGATATTTCTCCATGGCAAGTCCACAAACAATTCAAGAAGAGGATATATTGCGAATGGAATTTTAAGAAGTAAATAAATATTAAATCCATATCTTTAACTGGATTTTAATTTTTGGCTATTATACATAAAAATTGTTATAAATGTATTCTTTGGATACATTTTTACGATAAAAAATAAATTTGTTACAATGTGTAAAAGAATCTTTTTAAAATTAACACAAATTGTGGAACGTACAAATATATGTAACACCAGATTCTAATATTAAATTATATAATGTAAAATCAATTTCTATTTTTTTATTCAAACTGTGTATATGAAATACATATTATCAATAAAATTATTATTTGGTATTCAGGAGATTTTAAATTATCTAAATTATCTAAATTTTTCGAATATTGACAAAATTGAAAAAAGATTTATAAAAAGATCAATCAATCATGTCAATACTTGTGTCACGCAGATACACACATCAAGATACTACTGATCGAACGATGCAGCGCATAAATTTGAATCATGCTTACTTCGGAAATACGGTTGACTTAAAAACTCGAAAGCTGGTATTTGCGCACACGCGTAATACTCTCACTATTGCGAATGTTATTAGAAAATATGTTTATTCGTATTCTCGTGCGAAACCGACAGCTCAAGCGTAACGACTATCGTATACTCGGAGATGCAAGTCAAGAAAAGTCTTTCAAGCCGCTTGTTCTCCACCGAAGAGGAGGGATGTCGGCGCCAAACGTCATGTCGGGACGCGGCGCCGTTACATAGGACTGCAAAAAAACACATCGAGTTTGCAACCTGCAATTTTACGCGCGAGATGATAGAAGTACAACCATGGTATCTTCCAGGATTGGTCGTAAAATTAATCATGGTACATTAATTACGGATTTGTTCATTTTAATTACATTTTCAATACTTTATGCCTTTTCTTCGATTTTATTTTTTAAAATTTTAATATATACATATGTTTGAGGATAAATTTCTGACTTTTATATATAAAATGCAGAAATTTCACACACAAATAAAATATGTTAATATATAAGCTTTTATAGAAACGCATATATTGTAAAGGTTATTTCCAATAAAAAAATTATTTTTGATAAATTATCCGAGCACGCCGATTTTTAGTAATTTAATTATAACAATATTAAAATTGCATAATGCATTATTTAATGAAAACGGTATAAGAATTTAAATTATAAGTCTTATTTGAATATGTTGCAATATGCAACACAACATCATAAATCGTTTTAATCGGTAATTATATACTGATGTTTAAAGCGATATATTAATAAACATTATTTGAAATATGACTTCGAAAAAATGTTTCGCAATGCAATTGATAAACTTGAAATGATACTTCCATGTAATAATCGAGCTGCAATTTACATAACTTGAAGAATGTTTGAATATTTTAACATAATGAGTACTTTTGTATTAAAAAAATTGAATTTTATCCGAAATATCAAGAGTCAAGAATCCAATTTTTCTAATAAACCTTTATAAAGTGCAAAAGTGATTTAAAATATTGATTGCAGAATTGATTTGTGAATCGAATTATTATTTCAAAGTAAGGAATAATTTTTTGTATTTCGATAATTTTAATTTTGATAATGTTATTTATCACGCATCTATAATTTTTTGACGATACTCATCTTCAAAATGAAAATAAAAAATTATCCTATCTTAATATCATAAATTATTATTACTAATTAGAGATCGCAGCAGACACACGATAATCAAGATTACATGTTACTAGATAAATTAAGATATAAATCTAACTAATTAATAGCGAATCATTCTAATGAGAAAAACAGAGATATGTTGTTTTTTTTTAAAAGAATACGAAATTTAATCTATTAAATATGAATTAAAATGAAAAGTCAATGTATTAAAATTTTTCTTTTATAAGAAATCAAAATAAATAAATGACAAAATAATTCTGTGCAATGTTATTGTTTTATTATAAAAGAATCGATTCGCTAACTTATGTTGATTAAGGATTTTTTATTCGATTTAATAAATATTATAACATTATTTGACAATAATTGTTGAGTAAATATTTTTATCCGATTTGGTCAACAAGGTTATAAATCTATAAAATTTTGAACTATTTTTTTTCGAAAAATATTCTTTAAAATTAGAGTCAGAATCTTCTTAGGAAAATATTCTCTCTTATCAAGGTTTCAATTGCTTCAAAGTCAGGTTTAAAGTTTCAAGTGCTTAAAAATAGAGACTCTCTTGTTAATTAAACTTTAAATATATAAAAAAATGATATAAATTTATTTCTCATTTAATTTTGAATGATTTTCATTTTAATATCAAGAAGAAGAAAACTTTTTTTAGAGAAAACTGATCGATCTTTTCGAATGACACCATTTTTTCACAAATAAAGCGCATACAAAAATTATACTGGATTTTTCCAATAAAAGGATTACATAGAGATACATGAATATTATATTCCAAATAAAAGCGCACAAATATTTGATAAGAATATTTTAGAACCAAAGTGTACGTTTAATAACGTATGTATTCATATATTTTTAATATTTTATTTTCAGTTATTATTTGACTATTGATTATGTAAATAATAAAAATTGCAAATTAAATTGGAATTTTTTCATTTATGGTATACGTATTGTATAATATATTGAAAGCATTAAAATCGGCTTTTATGTCATTATTTAATTAAGCTGTTTCATTTTTGTAAAATTGAATTACATTCTTGTAAAGTGGAGATATATTTAAAAAATATAAGATTATTACGCTTTAAACAAAACACAAAAACATAATACACATTAACAAAAATTATATTATGATTGTGGTATAAAACAGTTGTTATAAGAATCGTATGATTATTTTTGGAATACGATTGTTGATTTAAATTGTTATTAATTGATAAGTTAATATTAAGGCAAATTAAATAATATAAGAAAAATTAATACTTTAATACTTCTGTAACAGTTCATAATATTTTTTGTATTTTATAAGAGATTTTAATATTAATTATTATTATAAATTTTCTAATAGGAAAATCTATTCTTTGTTAAAAAAT
>Ga0157363_1002867_pt1 | contig 15374 bp, 11 predicted proteins | sample AttsexASBM1_FD_111477 | JGI IMG/M metagenome (GOLD analysis project Ga0157363, IMG submission 111477) | Fungus gardens microbial communities from leaf cutter ant in Ribeirão Preto, State of São Paulo, Brazil - Atta sexdens ASBM1 | ecosystem: Host-associated > Fungi > Mycelium > Unclassified ...
CCATCTACGTATTGCGAAATTTTGTCACGGCAAAAAAAAGATAAAAGGTAAAAAAAAAAAAAAAAAAATTTAAATTTTTTTAAAAATTTTAAAAATATATTAAAGAAATATTTAGTATTATTTATAAAATTAAAATAAATAATGATACAGTTTTTTTAAATTTTTTAAAATTTTAAAAATAATCAAAATTTTTTTTTTTTTTTTTTTTTTTACCTTTTATCTTTTTTTTGCCGTGACAAAATTTCGCAATACGTAGATGGGTGAGCATCGCGCATTCGTTGCAAATGTTATCACATCCTTTTGTGGCAATCACAGCAGTTACAGAGAGCATTTCGCGTCACGCGATGATAGTACGTGATGATAGTCACAGAACGGCCGATTCTCGAAATCGCTTCGAATTCCTCGCCGGCATCTGAAGGCTCGTGATCAGGATAAATCGCTGTTAGAAAAAGCACGATGAAGATGCAGCGACTGATCTTGAGACTCGTGCAAATTTAAAGGCGTTTAAAAGAGAGGAGAAATTCGCTCACATTCGTTGCCTTCTCGATGTTGTTGAACTTTTTAGAGTTAAGGTTGTTAAAAAGCGCTTTCAATCGTTGCCAATTGTAGGGGACAATCGAGAAGAAGATGGGAAAAGAGGAGAGACTTTTTGCGAGAGACCAAGGATACAAAAAGAAAGAGAAATATGCGATGTCAGGTCCCCATATATTCGTACAAAATTAGTGTTCAAATTGTAAAAAGTGTTCATAAGTCAAGGGTGAGGTGTCGCGTTGCGAGGAATTATTATTCGCGTGAGGATGGCCGCTGTTTCTGCGACGTGTGCTACATTGCTCGTTTTATTGTCAAAATTCCGCCTTTTCTTCGGAATTGTACGTACAAACTATACGGGAATCGTACTACTTATAATAGATAAGTTACGAAGACAATTCTGTATAACGTTCGAAAATTGGATTCTGATCTGCGGATTAGATTTTGTTGATATTTGTTAAATTGTATATATATATATATATATATATATATATATATATATATATATACTATGAAATTTTATAGTGTTGTCGTTGTGCGTCTACAAATTTTATCGCTAAATTTTATTGCATTTTTATATATAATTTATTACATCGAATCGTGTAAAATTTTATCGTGTGCAAAAGGAATTTCTGTCGCGCGTGCTATACGCAGAAATCATGAAATGAGCTCTTGTGCGTCTGCAACTGCCTGTTATCTGCATCTCAAAGGGAGTGCAAGACCATCGGTGTTGCGCTTTTCTTACAATCGTAACATTCTCACGCTCTCATCGCGGGTGCGATAGTCTCGCCGATGGGTTTCGAACATGTTCGCTTAGAACGTGTTTAATTAATGGATCTTGTTGAAGAGAGACGTGAAAGATGAGTAAGAAATGAGTGAGGGAGTCGTGAAAAATTACGATATAGAGTATATATATTATAAATATATATATATATATTATATTTATGCGAATGAACTCTTGCAAGAGTGTCACGTCGAGATTTTTCTCGTCTTGTTTTACGTTCGTCCCTTCGCGAAAGGGAGGAACTACCAGTCAATATATATTGATTATTCTTGTAGATTTCTCGCGCGACACGCAAGAATGCAAGAATAAACCCATCATCGCGAAAGAAAGAAAGAAAGAAAGGAAGAAATAGAGAGTCAGAGAAAGAGAGAAAGATTAATTTACGAGGCTTAAAAAGCAGACTGTACTATCGAATAGATTTTAATATAATATATATATTAAATTATAAAAAATATATATATACATACACATCTATATATATTAAAGAAAAGAATCATAGTTTATTATCGCAATTAAATTACCCACGGATATGTACACGTATACAGAGAATAAGAATGAAAGCATGTGAGAAAGAGACAGAGAGAAAAAGAGAGAGTGAGAGTCAAACAAATAGTACATATATATTATATATATATATATATATACATACATATATTATTGCGATTATTATTATTATTATTATCATTATTATATATATTATATATATAAACAGAAGTTATATCGAATATATTTTAGTGCTAGTTGATAATACCTATTATATATAACGTCGTTGCAGTTTCGAGACGATGCGTCAGAAAACGAGGGTAAACGTAAAAATAAAAAAAACGAAACGAATGTAAGAGATGGGGGCAGATCGACGATCGCGAGGATCGACAATTACGAAAGCAAAAGGGATCGTTCGACCTCCGAGATTTTTGTATTTAAATGCGAAAACGCGCAACGCAAATATATTGATTTAACATGTGCTCTTCATGCGGGATCCGATGTTTTAAACGCGCGAGTAGTCCCCGGTTCGGTGCCTTTCTTAAGCGACATAAAATAACGACAATGTTGAACAAAAAAAAATATAAAGAAATGGAAAAGCGAGATGTGAAGATTGTAGTGCGAGAGGCGAAAAAATAAATAAATTGTTATCGCGCGCGCATCCCTCTCCCTTCGTCGAAGGGACGGATCGACGATCGCATTCTCAGTGCCAAATATAAGAGAGAGTTCCGCTTTCCGAGAGGGCGAGAATTTAATAAGAGAAAAAAAAAATAAGGAGAAAGAGGGGAGGGCGAAAATTTTATAGGAAATTTTTCTAGAGCTGACGAGTCTTTTCTGACGCTGGGTAGACTTAGTATATTTTATATGCACTGATTGTTCGACTATGACTATCAATAATAAAAAGAACGGTGTTCAATAGATTGTAAATCGGAGGATTCTTAAATATCTCGGCAAAATAATCCGTTATCCACCGAATAACCCGTTAACACAGTGTCTCAAAAGAATTGATTCGTAATAGATCGTAATAAAGAGTTTTGGATACCCAGAATGTCTAAAATATTGTATCAGTTTTTAAATCTAAAACACTTAAAAATTCATCGCGTGTGCAAATTACAAAAATCTGTGAATTTAATCGATTGAATTGATTCGGTTAAATTTTTGTAAGAAATCTTTCGGGACATTCTGTTTACCTGGCGACTTTCCGAGATCCGTGAGTGATGGAACTTGCCGTTGAGAAAACTTCTGCGAAAGGGAAAGTATCGCGTATCTCGGTAAAGTCAGTCGTACCTAATCATCAAGTAACGTATATCATAAAATGATAATAAAAGAAGAATAAGAAAGAGAGAATGTGAGTGAGAGAGAAAGGGAGTGTGAAAACATCTTTGTCAAGCGAATTTGCAATCGTTATTACGAACGCAAAAATCGATGGGAATTAAGTGTAACAAAATATGTGTTCAAAAAGAGAGAAGAGGAAGCGGAAATATTTGCGGCCAACGTTTTCCGCGTTTCGTCTACAAGACGGCGACGGTTTCGCATTTTTTCTTTCTAATCCCGTTGACTCGAGAGGAAAGGTAACTACCAATGCCACTAACAAACGTAGTGATCGTATGTAGTAGTAATTGTTGTTTTTTTTTTTTTTTCGTCTTTTTTCCTTTCCTTTCTCAGCTCCACTTTTGCGTTATTATTGTGTTATACGATAATGTGCACGTGAAGCCGCTAGTCTTGCTCTAGCAAAAAAAACATGTTTTCTAGACCACGATCCGCTAGAACATCGAAAAAAAAATTTCGTATTCTTAGTTACATTAATATTTAGACGCGTATGCAAAAAATATTTGAAATTTATAGAATTATTAATTATGAACGCTTAATTATTGAACTAATATATTAATTTTGTTAAATTGAGAAAAGATAGCCAGTGCTTCTCTTTGTTGCTGTGAGAATTTTTACGATTTATTGAATAAAATTTTATTAATTGTACTAATATGTATTAAAATGAGAAATGATTAATCGTACGTAATATTTATCGTGGTCCAGATAACGTTAGTCTCATTTCTTAATATAATAAAGTGCCATAATCGTAGCGCAACTTCACGTCACGACTTCTTCGACGGTTCAAGACGCGAGTTTCACGTGCATCAAATGTTCTCGCTGGTATCACACCGGAATTCGATACCGTATGCATCTCGATTTGTATGTATACATATTTTATTTGTACGTCGACACAGGATGTCAAAAGACCTCCCCGCACTCGTCACGAAGCACCGTTATTCTTAGCCAAAAATTACTTTTATTTAGTTTCGTTCCAGCGCATTCGTCTCGTCGGCCGCCGTTTATCTCTCGATGATCAGATTACGAATGATGATATTATATTTCTTCTAGAAATTGTTTTTCACTTGCAGTAATCTTTCGATGTTGTATCTTCGATATTGCAAAGTATCGATTTTTACTTTTTCTGCGAAGCGGCAGAAATTTCCGCAGCGCAGAGTTTTCAGTAAAGATTAACACTAGCGATAATTACAGGAAAAATAGAATTTGATTTTACGAGTGAATTGTTTCTACAAGATAGTTTTATCTAAAAGTTTTCATCAGTTTTGAAAAAGGATCACGACATCAGAATCGCGGCTGCCGAGGAGACGATTCTTAGATATTAAGTTCCCTTCGCCGCGGTTTGCTTAAGGAAGTGACTCGATCCCGATGTTTTCCAGAGCGATTCTTAGGACTCTTCCATGTATTGGAGAACTCGGAATGGTCGGGAAGCCAACCGCGACGAGAGGCCAGCGATTATTATTTTTTACAACCTTTGTTTTGCATGTTGCGCATTGTTGTTTTATTTTCTTTTTCTCTTCAAGGAAGAGCAAAGAAATTGTGGAAAATAAGAAAAATATATATGTATATGTGTATATGATTTTACGTTACGTTTATATTATTATATGATGTTTCATTTATTCCTTTTTTTTTCTCCTCGAATTTTTTCTTCCCGTTTTAATTTGTATATTCAATAGTAGAGAATTTTCCCTAATTGATTTTGTTAAATTATTACATTATTATTAGATACACTTACTTTACACTAAATATACGCACATAAAAATTGGTACAATTTTAACTCGATTAATTTCTTCGACATCAATATCTCGTTGATATTTTATTCAATTCTCATTCTATATCTGTCATTTATAATAATATATTTTTATTAAGTTACATTTATTACTGCACTGTATAATTTTCTATTTTATGATTCAATTTAATCTTACATTGACATCATTCAAATGTAGTTATTTTAGTAGTAGATCAGTTCATATAATCAGTAGCAATGCGTATTTGAATCACTTTGTGTGCATGTGGTAATATTTTTTTAAATTATGTATCATTAAAGTTGTATAATTTATTTATCAGTCTTATTTTACAGCTTTCGCATGTAACGCACCGAAATCTTATGAAAACATATTGTCTTTGAACGATATTTCGAAAGAAATCTCGTGCATCATAAAAATATTGCTGTCTATATATTTGGAGAAAGTATCAATAATTACAAAAGTTGAATAATATTTTTAATCAATTTGGATATTTAGGACAATAAAAAAATTATATAAAAATTTTATTAAGTAAAAACTTGAAACAAATTAAAGACTGCATTAAATAAAAATCTGCATTAAATATTATTGATACTTTCGAAAGAAGTATAGCATTATTCGTATTGATATTTCATAAATAAATCAATAAGATTCATATCATTAAATAATTCAGTATGCGATTAATTTAACTAGGATACATTTACTAATCGTCGTCTTTTCACAGAGTTCTCGTCGATCAAAACGGATAATGGCAACGAGACCTGGAAGGAAAAAACCCGCGGATTGAACACGGGTGCATCGCCAGCCGCGACATCAATGGACGTATCATCTCCGAATTCGTCGTCGTCTTCGTCGCCGTCGAACGCACGGGCGAACACGTTATCGTCGACGTCGACAACAAATGCAGCACCAGCAACTACGAACGCGAGCGGTGCACCGACGACGACGAGCGCGGGTGGCACATTGACACGAAGTTCGACATCGCCGGGCTCCAGGAACACCGGTAATGGAGCGAACACCAACATTATGTCGGCGCCACCAAGTGGCCGTCAGGCTCCGAAGCGACGTATGCGACGTCGCGCCACATCGCAATCCCAGGATCCAGCCGAGCAGCTGACGGAGATGTCGGTGCGCGGCTTAAATCTGTTCCGTTACGCTTCTATCAGCGAAGGCGTCTATCAATGCACCGAATGTGCCAAGCTCGACATTCAGAAGACATTTAAAAATAAGTATAGCTTCCAGCGGCATGCGTTCCTCTATCACGAGGGTCATCAGCGCAAGGTATTCCCCTGTCCAGTATGCGCAAAGGAGTTCTCGCGGCCAGACAAGATGAAGAATCATATGAAGACCGTGCATGACTGCTTCATGCCCAAGGACTGCGTCATGCCGTTCAGTTTCTTTCTGCCTGGCGGGCCTTAGCGGGCAGGGCGAGGGCGAGGTGGGCTGCCGATCGGCCCGGCGGCGGTTCAGAGGCACGCGAGGAGGCTCGGTGCCACCGCGATATCCAGGACCACAGCCGCGGCGGCCAGGGCGACGACCTTCAGGCGCGGTAGTCGCTCCTGAACGGTGTTGGGTAACGGCGGGTGAATAAAGTCACGGTTTTCAATTTTATTATGAAATTTAAAAATAGAAATAACGATTAGGTTATTTGCAAAAAATATTTTTCTTTTTGTCATAATCTAAAGAAAAATAATACTACAACTGTGCTTATGATTTATATTTATATTAATACAAGTATAATTATATATTAGAATATTTTTTATCTTACATCTTTTCGAAAATTAAATTTTACGCGGTTTTAATCAACTAATCAATATTGCAAATCTCTATTTTCATTAATTAGAATCAGACTAATTGGTAATCGATAAATAAGTAAGCAAGCTGTTACCCGAAATGAAATTGAAAAACGAAAAACTCGTGGAATATACTATTGAAAAAAATCGATGTATTGCGTATTTCAAAAAATCACCCGTCGTTGCTGCAGCGATCATCGCGTTTGCCAGCATACGTAAGATATCATCCCACGCCGAAAGATTTGGTCATGGACCAATCGCGTAGCCCATCTCACCCCCGCGATGACGGTAATGATCGATAATGATCTGCTTCGCCATGTCTTCCGCGAAGCGAGAGGAAGCTTCCTAAAAAAGGAAGAGACAGGTTCCCTAAAGAGAAGAAGCGAGCAAACGAGAGCGAACTCAAAGGAAGCCTAGAGGAGAGATGATATGATATGTGATGATGATAAAGAAGACAAAGATGAGAAGAAGGAACAGAAAAGCAGTCTTTCCTCGCTTCCTGTGTACGTAGTATTATATGATCCTCGAACTCTGTGCAATAACGGGCTCAATTCTCGTTTGTTCATCAAGTCAGCGTGTATGACACGTGGAAAAGGAAATCGTGGTGCATTGTGGCGGGAATATTTTGCGAATCGTTCTATTTATTAAATTTTATTAAGATGCATGAACAACGTGATGATTTAATGATTATATACGTGATTATATACGTGATTCTGAGATATGTAATTGTTTAAAGTGTAAAAGAGAAATTTTCGTTATTGCGAGAATGTACTGCTAAATTCTTTCTGCGTGCACCACGAAGCAAGATTGTAAACTCTTGTAACCTGAAAAAGCGGTCCTCGGATCAAGTATTTCGAAAACTTGGAAATCAATATCGAATCATCAAATTGAAAGCGAGAACTATTTTTTACACGAGAACATATTCAGAATTTGTTAGAACACTTGTGGTATTTGAGTTTCAAGAAATTAAAAGATATTTCGTTTCCGAGATCTTGTTTGTTCGGGGTCCCTAGCGATTAAAAGAATTCTTCTCATCGAAGAAAATGAGTTTTACATTGATTTATAATATTTCATGAATGGTTGCTAGAAAGCGCACAATTTCTATTTCGACGTGTCAAATATTTTTTTTGTCCGTATAATTTATCTTTTTAATTTTACATTAAATTCTAGCTGTTAAGACTCCATTTAAGCGTGTTTCTTTTAATTATAACTATTCACTCAGAAATTATTAATTTAATTGTAAAATCATATCTGCCGATCTAAATCTTGAAATTTAATTTGAAAATGATTTGACATTCGATCTTGGACAAGATCCAATTTTTAGTTTGACCAAATAATGCATTCCTACTTCTCTATAGAATTTTCGACCTGTAAGGAAATAGAAAAAAGGCAGGAAGTGTGTGTATAAACATAAAAAACGAAAAGGAAGAAGCAAACTGTTATTTCATGAACCGAGCAGAATTAATATTTTAATTAGAAATACACGCGAAGAAAAAAATAAAAAAAAAGGGAGAGAGTGTATTTATTACAGAATATATCAATGTGGCCTTATAATGAAAATGATGAAGGAGAAAGAGGGGGGGGGGAGAAGTTCTTTAAAAAAATTATGAATGTGTGTTTCCTGTATAGTAAGCATGGTATACAGGTTTCTTTCCTTTCTTCCCTGAATATCTTCTTGTTTTTTGTCTCTTCCAGGAAAATGTATTATAGAAGAATTGATTATTGATTATTAACTAGTTATTTGCTGCTATCGATTATTCTCGCACTTGCTATTACAATCGCAACATTATTTTTATTGTCACTGTTATTATATTACAGCTATTATTATTATTATTTTTATTATTACTTGTTCGGTAAGGATTATTAACTTTTAGCTCTGGACCAGCATGAATATAAAAATGAATTATTACACTAACTATATTATTATTATTGTTAAGTACATAAGCAAAAAAATGCACACGCGCACATAGAAAGAAAACGTTATATATTATATTGTATATGTACACGGACACCATATAAATGTATGTATGTGTATAACGGGCCCGACTGGAGTCTCTTGTATTTCTCCTTTCCTCCTGCGTTCTTTCATTCATAAAGACCCAAGTAAAGAGATCTATCTCCAGTTCGGGACCTTTTTAATAGGGAGAGAAAAAGTGAGAGAATACAGGCTAAGACCGGCTGTCAATTAATTCTTAAAGAAGATTAAGCAAGTACATTTTCTAGCACAAATGTATGTTCTTTAATGTCAATTAATTGACCCTGTTGAGCAAGAGCTTTCGAGGGAGTACCGAGAACCGAAAGCAGTATTTTGGTCTTCCGCATTGGCGTTATCCGTGTACGCGTGTAAATGAGAAAGAAATAAAACGTAAATGCATGTGAGAGTGGATGAGAGAGAGAGAGAGAGAGAGAGAGAGAGAAAATAGAGTTATTTAACAGAATATATGTATAGAGAGAAAAAGAGATATATCTTATGAGAGGAAATGTGCACGTATTTGTAACTTCTTCCTCGGCAAGAGACCTTCGCCTCGAGTTATCAGAGTCGTGATGATAATTCTTATCTACATGGACCGCATAATTAGAGTGATTTGACGTACATCGTGGTAGTATAAATGATCTTTTTCGGATACAGAACTTTAATTTACTTATTACTTATAGTGCTCTTTCTGATAATATACCAAATGTAAATGATTGATGATGAATTTTTATAACGGCATTGTGAGAGATCATTGATATTAATTTAACAAATATTATAAAAAATTCTGAGATATTTTTAAAAAATTTGACAAATTTAAATATGAGCGACAGTGAGAGAAATTTTTTAATCTTGTCATCGAGTCATTCTGTTGCGAGGTCTTTAAGAACGTGTCACCTTTCCTCTCTACTTTCCAAGGCGCGTCGCAAGCAGCGGCGAATTTACTTTTTATGATTTAGTTACGTATAATTACTACTATATCACTACGTTACTACAGCGCTGTCTGCTATTCTTCTTTTTTTAGATACATTCGGCCGGATTAACGCGTTCATTATTTTATTTTCTAATTTTATTATCTGTAACAGCGGGTATTAGTTAGAAGAGCGCAAGATACGTTTAGGCTTTAAAGGAGACGCGGCGCGTTCAATGGAGCAAAACGTGAGATATAGCAAAATGCGATTATATTATTATTAATATTATTATATTATTATTCTATTCACGATGCAGATATTTTATTTAAGCGTTAAATGGTATATATATTATATATGAAGAAAAAGAGAGAGAGAGAGAGAGAGAGAGAGAGAGAGAGAGAATTTAAGCGCCAATTGTATTGCGCTTCTTCCGTTTTTCTAAAATTTTCCAAAAGAAGAGGAAAAGAATGTTTACCGAGCTGTGTACAAATTTTACTCTTCGGTAGAATTTGCAATTGATCATAATTGATCGATTGCAATTAATCAGCCTCCGGAAAAGGCGAAGAGAGAAAAGCGTATCTTTTAGTAACGATAATAAAACGGATTAATAAAAATAATGTGCACTTTTACATTGCAATACGCGTTATTTATCGCGCCTTTTTCAAGATTTTTTCGAGATCGAGATCTGTATTAATTTTTTTGTTGGTATTCGCAGAATTTTCTCCTACAAGATCTATTCAATTGTTTGCAGTCATGAAAAGATTTCTAACAAGATGCGATGAATCCTGCGATCATTTGATTGAGGCTCTAAATTCCAAAAAACATTAATTTAAAAATAAATTTGCATACCATTTGATTAAATTAATTCGTTAGTTTTCAATAAATTTTATGTTTTTAAATACACAAGTTTTGATAGTGTCGGGATAATCTATCGGAAAAGTTAGATTATTATTATTATGTACAATATAATTACATGTCGGCAATAGAGGAGACGGAGGAGATCGCGCGGATTTCGAGGATAGTTTGCACAAAAATACAGATACATATGTTGCGAATGAAGAAAAAGAAAATATATATTATATTATATTTATATATATATATATATATATATATATATATATATATATACATATATATATGAAAATATATTACGTTATATTACGTTATACCGCACGTCCGAAAGCACCCTCCAAGACGCGTTTAAATAATATATGTTTATACATTTAATGCATATATACACGTATATATGTACATGCTTTATGCGTATACATATATACGCATTGAATAACAATAATAAATATGCAAGTTGCACGTTCGCACATTATCGTCGTATATCGTGGACGCATGCCTGTCCTACGATTATGTACGTCTCTTGGATGTACCTTTACATATATCTCTGGTGCCTGGTGACGAAAAGAACGATAATGCAATCTAATAACGCGATTATTATTATTTTTATTTGTTTTTATCTAATTGTAGTTTCTCTCTTTGTAACTTTTTGTGATATACATTGCAATAGTCTAGCGGAGTTTGTCTCTTCTATCATCCTCCACTGCAAACACAATTCCTCGCGCAGATTTTACATCCTCATGTACGAGATACCCCAAATATCGTGATATGTACTTTTCTTGGATCTCTGTATTCAAGAAGAATATCTTGTAAGTCTTTTAAGGTGTAAATTGTGTAAGTAATTAAAAAAATTACATTAATTAATTAAAGTTTGACAACTTTACACACACACACACACACACATACACACACACACACACATACACACACACCTATTTACTTAAAAATATATTTCAATTTAAATATGAAAATGTATTTAAATATGAGGTCATTAAAATTAAGAATAGGAGAGATCATTTAAAATAATTCTTAAGGAAAGATTTCCATATAATGCACTTAGTATTGGTCAATTTTGCTGATATCTTGAAGCCTCTAAGTATCTAAATATTTAATCCTAAATATTCAAAAATTTTCCCAAGTCCATTTTCACAATATATGGTTATCTAAAGATAATGGTTATTAAAAGTTACCAATAGATTCATCAATGAAATTCATTCATGATCTTTAATTTTTAGGTAATCATATATTGTGAAATCGGGTCTTAATAATTTAATGTCGATAAGTGAATGCAGTTAAATTAACTATTCAAGGCGAAATTTTTTCTTTGAACAGGTCTCGCAGATAAAAAAATTTATGTTCTCCAATCTGTTGACGCGATCAGCTCTTCGTTCATTGAGACCGTAATAATTTCGAACTTAAGCCATCTACTTTTTTTTCGTTGCATGTGCGATCGGCAGATCAACTGCCGTCGCAGCTACCAAACGACATCACCTTCGAAGTCTGCAGCTCGTCGTCGCCATCATCGCCCGCCGCGCCGGCCTCATCGGCCTCGTCCTCGGCGACACACGGTGGTGACGATAAAGAAGATATCAGCAGTGCGAGCACTTTCATCAAGACTGAGAAGGACAGCGGTGTCCATTTCCTGACGAATCGCACAGAAGAGGATCAAAACGATCTTCTGTTACCAAAATCGGAAGCAAGCGATAATGAACCGGAAGTTAGGAAACAGGTTGGTTGTCTCCAATATGATTTTAACTTTGATGACAAATTTTGAAAATCGTTCTACTGAATTTGTAACACAGCGAATAATTTATAATTAATAAGACAATTCAATTAATTTTGATATTGTATATTCACGATATCATTATATATGATAATTCCGAAAGTTGAGTGTAGAATAGTGAGAAAGGATGGAAAGGATATGAGGAGATAAAAAATTAATATTAATAAATATTAATAAATATTATTTTCCAAGCTGCTGGAATACCTCATTCAAAACGACGGTTCCGTAGTCTGCAAGTGGTGCGGTGAGGTGCTTCCGTCACGAACCCGCTGGTACAGGCACAAGTACAAGCTACATGTGTCGACCCAGGTGGCTCAGCCGGCACCGCTCTTCAAGTGCCATAGCTGCAACACGTACTTTAAATCCCGTAAAGGCTATATCGGTCATTTAAGTTCCCGGCATTCAGACAACGAGAACGATGAGAACCGCGAGGAACCCACTAACAAGAAGTCACGCAAGACTTCCACTGATGTAAATATTCTCACAATATCTATAATATTATCTTCTTTAAAATAACATCTAATTCTAAATTATTAATAATCAACATCTTTCTATTCGATTTTGGTAATGTTCTGCTATAGACTTGCAGAGGTCCAGATTGGGAGTTACAGCGGGAAAAAGAGGAGAAGCTGGTAGCGGACATAATCGACCGAGTGAAGCGAGAGTGTGAGGCGCAGGGCGAAACGGTGACGAGGCGTGGCTACTCCAGGAGGTCTACGATCATGAACAGCTAAGGCCGAGCCGGCCGCGTTGGCAATTTTCTCGAGGAGCAATCATATCATCATCGGGCGAGGCCCTCCTCGTGATCCTGAAGAGAGAGGACTGTTCGGTTCCTTCGGCCCTGTCGATATCCCCTTTCTTCTTTTCTTTCTACAAATATATAGATATCGATCGTTATTTTCGAGAGAATGTAGAGAATGGCATAGTGGTTTCTTTAAATATAAGGGAAAATTACAGGAAGAGCCAAAAAGGGGATCGAACGTCTTCGGGTTTCATGAAGAAGATACGTTCCTGATAATCGAACGAGCTATCGTTCGGGTGATGTAAAAATAAGGGGCACGGCTGCGTATATTTTTTTCCCAGCCAGCTGTGGATAACGAACGTCGATGGTGACGTTTCTTCGATCGCTGTGATCGTTGCGAATCTTTGTAAATAAAGAAACACTTTCTTTCGTCGCGTATTAGCGAATCGCAAAGAACTCTCGATTATCCAAGTTCTTTTACTCGCAGCGAAGCCCAAGGATTATCGTGGAATTGATCGCAAAAATCTTATTATTTATCTTTTAAAACAATTCACATTGTCAATTACAATTGCTTGTCAATTAATTTTATTTTAACAAGAGAAATGGGATGAAGTATCAAAGAATGCAATCAAAACGAAAGGATGAGACAAATCTTTGCGTGATCAAAGTTAGAAGTAATCAAAGTCCCATAATTAAATATGACTGAAAAGAGTTAGGTTCCAACGAATAAATTTTAATACAGACTCTAGAATAGGAATGATAAGCGATCGAAGTAACATTCTTAGAAATACAATACATACTCGATCATAGACATTTAGTTTCTCTAGCGAATCCTAATTTTTCTTGATGTTTATAATTTTTACTTTTTTGCAATTGATTCAAAATCGAGAGTTCGATGCACGTCGCGTCATTACGAAGAGAGTTAAAGAGATCTTCCCTCGAAGAGAAGTGTGAAAGAGAGGGAGAGAGAAAATCCAGTGCCAAATGTATATCTTCCCAGGCGCACGGAGATTGTTTGCTCAACAAGTGCGACCGTACAGTACCGAATCTATTGTTTTTGCTAATTTTTTGATGGCTCAGTCCCGCTCGATACTGCGTGTCCACGCAATGCCAAAGGCAGTAACGCCACGCGAGGCAATATTTTCACCTAAAACGGAATATTATTCGTTATTTTTAATATTGCACTAATTAAACGGATTAATCAATTAGCGTAAAAAGGTATCGGTAGAAATTAATTCAATATTGAAGTCCAAGAAGATTGACTTTAAAGTATTATATAATTTCTTCCTATATATTTTTCCATTTCAGATATATTAAACGTATACGTGCTGGTCTTTTTTTATGAAATACATCCGGTATATCTTGTGCGTGACGTAATAGGCGCCATGCATTGTGGCATACAGAAAAAAATGAAAAAGAACCTTATCGACATACGGGTACCAACGTTTAATTACATTTACTTAATTACGCGCTCTCTCAGTTACGTCATAAATATACCGGGTGCATGAAGTATACCTGTGAAAACACGCAGAACGTGCGGACATGCATGCTGTTGCACTCGGATAATTAGATCGACACGATTATTAGTGTCGCTAGCGGAACAATAGATAGATAAATAGATAGATAGATAGATAGATAGATAGATGAATATATCTGTGCGTGCATTTAATTGTTTAAAGGCTCACCTCCAAGGAAAACCATTAAAAAAAATATGATCAAAAGGCAGAACTTGATTATATTTTTAAGCAGAATAAAATTATATTTTTCTAATTAAAATATTTTTTAATGTTTTCTAAAATCCCTGAAAATAAAATTTCTTTAAGAACTTGCTATTTAAATGTCGATCCCGCTTTACTAGTACAAACTATTTATCGTTAAAAATTAAATTATTATCGTAAAAATCTTTAAGATTAAAATTTTTTTAATTAAAAATTTGAATAAAAATAAAGATTTAAAATTCTTTAAAAACTCACTGTTTTTTTTAATATATATAAATCGATCCTGCTTTACTAATATTTTAAATTATTATCGTTGCAAATTATTTTAAGGATTACTCTATGAATTATTATTCTAATCGACTTTTATTTGTATTTAGCACTTGGGTTTTCCTCATGGACGTGGACTTTTATAATCGAGTGCACGTGACATATGAATAAGTATGATATAATGCGCACTGGTCGATCGGATATGTGCGACATTATACTCGTGTATTAATCTCGCTGAAAATATTCCAAGAAAGTCTGTCCATTTTTTCGAATATCTCGAAAGTATTTTAATCCTCATTATCCTGTCTTTTGTCAAAGGAATCGCGCAGTATACATATATAGGAGGTTTCTCGTGAATAAAAATTCAGGACAGCCTGTAAAATCTCACACACCTACACAGGACTAACATTAAGATTGGTGCTAATGGAAAAGGCAAAGAAAACATATAAATACATTTCTGAAATACACACACA
>Ga0157363_1002868_pt1 | contig 15371 bp, 5 predicted proteins | sample AttsexASBM1_FD_111477 | JGI IMG/M metagenome (GOLD analysis project Ga0157363, IMG submission 111477) | Fungus gardens microbial communities from leaf cutter ant in Ribeirão Preto, State of São Paulo, Brazil - Atta sexdens ASBM1 | ecosystem: Host-associated > Fungi > Mycelium > Unclassified ...
CTACACACACACACATACACACACACACACACACACACACACACACACACACACACACACACACACACACACACACACACACATCATACTCACTTGAATGATGTCGTATATTTATCCTGCACATAGATTGATCCTGCATCTAAAATATCACCGCGACCAAGTATCTCATAATTTATGTATTTCAATGGAGCGGTAGAATTCACCTCGATTTCAACATAACTGTTCACCTTGCAGATTAAATTGTAAGAATATTATAACCGAAGAATTTAAACGTAATAATAATAGTTACAAATATACCATTGGTTTTTCCGTTTTTAAAATTGCTTGTACATATTCGTTGCTTATGGACATAGCTTGACTAGTTGAGGGGAACCATTCATGGAGATTTAAATATTGTGCCTGCATACATATACAAACAATTAAATATTATATATTTGTCGACTGCAAGGAGATTTGATTAATAATTTTACCTCTATATTTAGAGGAAAAGAGATATTATCCTTTGATTTAGGCGGATAAAAATCTAGTTGTACCATGCCGTGCTCGTCTAATTTTTTTGTAAGATTTGAATATGCCGATTGATTATATGTGTATCCATATGCTATCAAGACATCGTTTTTGGTGTCTTGTACTGGCGATCCATCGTGATACGTTAATTTTAACTGCAAATGTATGTAATATAGTGTATACTTAATGTGTTGTATAGTATATTGTGTATACTCAAGTTTGTCTTTGAGTATATAATAAGATAGGTTCGACTTACGAAAGCGGTATACTTTAGCCCAGGTTTGAAATAGTCCGATGTTCTTATTAATTCCATCGTATACTTGTGTTTATGTAACGTTATCTGTGTCGAAGCATTTTGCCTTCTGGTAGTTAATTCTTCTTCTACCACCACGTCAATCATGATAGGTCTTTCATATTCATCAGTCAATCTAAAATAATGTATGCATGCGATATCATATACATTAATTTATGTAATGTACAATTTTTCATAATTTAAGACTTACAATACTAAAAAAGTAAGTAAAATAAGTTTTGATAATTTTTTTTGTATTTATTTTGTCTTTGTATTTAAAAATTTTTTTAATGTTATCAAGAAAAAAAAATCTTAAAATACATTATATAGGTTTATAACTAATGCAATATTATTGGATTTACCTTAATTCGGATAATATATCGAAATCGACTGTAACTTTCCCATTAATCGGTACCACTTTTCGCACTGGTTGTTGGAATATTGGTTGAATTACACCAGAAAAAATGTCTGGATAAGCCGTTATTGTAGCTTCACCTTTCACTGGTTTTCCATAAGTATACCTAAATTATGTTCACTTACAAATGAATACTTTCGGTCAAATGTGGCTTAAATAGAGTCAAATACATCAAATTATTAATTGTTGAATCTTTAAATAATCAATGAATTAATTAATATTTTATGAGAAAGCTGAAAAATCATCTCCAAAATCTTTATCTTCATTCGGAACATGGATCAAGTTTGTGCAGATTTATTAACAAAGGGAATTTTCTGTAAACTTTTTCAAATTTATAAAATTTATCGCTCTTATAAATTGCTGATATGTACATGAAATAGTTGCTTACTTTGCGTGAACAGTTGCTGTAATTTTTGATTCTTTGAATTGTACATGTTTCGGCGAATCGATCGTCACTTCGAAGTTCGGCAGAACGTATTCCGCAACTTCAAATTCCTTTTCAAATGTTTGATCGCCGACATTAGCGACAAGTTTCCATTTTCCTAGTACTGGTGATTGCGATAATTCTAATTCGCTGCCGAAAATACCATGAGTCACTGGTGGCCGATTCCATTGTTTGACACGATTACCATCGCCATCCTGCAGTAAATTAAAAAAAAAAATTTATTAACAACAAAATTTAAAAAAAAAATTATTTTTACAAGCATTAAAATTTATGACATGTACAAGGAGTTTTACTGTGAAAGATAGATATATATAATATATATATATATATATATATATATATACACATAATATATATATATATATATTTTTTTTTAACTTTATAGAAAAGTTGCAAGAGACAAATATTATTTATTTTGTTCTCATAAAGTTTTGAGAATTTTTTCAGAATTTTTTAATATCATATTTTTTCATGTTGATAAGAAAATGCAGTACTAAAAAGTTCATAAAAAATTCTGAAAAAATTTTTAGAATTCTATGAGAAGAAAATTTTTCTGTAAAATTGATGGTATTTGAGTAAAAAATTATTCAAGATCAATATTTGGCAATTTTTAATAATTAATATCTTGTTAACTATTGCGAAAATTGCAAAATATTAGAGGACTTTTCGACTCAGTTTAGTCTGCTCTATCTACACAAAAGCGATTGGAAAAAACTTTCGAGATACCCTGTATATATGTATATATATATGTATACATATATATATACTTACGATGACATATACGTCCGATGGTCTCATAATACTCGGTCTCAATCTCGAATCCAGTATTATACAACGAAACATAACTTTATGACCGGGTTTATAAATTGCCCGGTCGGTCTGGATGAAGACTGAGTAACTTTTATGTACATACTCGATATCCTTCGATTTATAAAAATCAATACCGGACAGACCGCGTGCTGTAAGTTTGTATTTTCCTGGTGTAGTTTCTCCAATCTAACATTGTAAGTAAAATCAATTAATACGAACTGTTAAATTATGTTTAAATTAAGTTACTGATAGTTACCATTTTTATCAATTTTAAATAAGAAAGCTTATACAGATTATTACAAATATGAACTTATACAGACTATTACAAATTTATACATACGTTTAATCGTAAAATGTGAGTAGAATAAGGTTCAACGACTATGGTCCGAGAAATGTTAAATATTTTTCCTGTATCAAGTTCGCCAGTCAGTTCAACGTATATCGTTGATGGCGTTGATACGCCGGTAACACTTGCCGCTACATGATATTCCGAATCAGGACGTACCACTTTCGGCGCAATAATAGTGTAATATCTTAAAGGAGAATAAGAATTTTCCTCGTTTCAACTTTTCCATTCTATTCTCTTCAAACTTATTAAAAAAACTGTATCTATATACTGTTAGTATTGTTAACATTATCCCACGTTACAATAAAATCAAATATGTTAGGCTTTCACATATTTGGATGCAAATAGGATTTGTTATTATGAAGCATCATGATTTTGATAAATCATTTTGAATAAAAGTCACGTGAAAATACTTGATATCTGATTAATATATGTATTTGTACTTACGGTTCTGCGACTACATTTGAGATTATTCCCGATAGCAATAGAATACCTAGCCATTCCATGTTCTAAGAAAGATCTGCGATGAAGAAAAACAAGTTGTATTTATGATTTATTAAGTATATGATTATGAGAAAATGCACATTATCCAATTAAAAAAAAACCTAAAAAAATGTTGATATTTTCAAAAATCAATATGTCTTTTTATATTTATATTACAGAATAATATCAATTCAAAACTATAATTTGAACATATAATTTATTTTCAACTTCATTTTTGATGATTAAACTTTTTAAAATATCTTTTAAAGATATCTTTATATTATTTATAAGAATATAAATAATAAATAGTTTATGTTTCTAGTTAAAAAACATAATGCACTTCGAAATATCTATGTCTTTCAGCATATAAATTAACGAAAAAATGCTTTCTGAACGTTTTAAAATAGCTTACAATGAGTTTTTCAACACTACGTCATCTCTAACTAAAAAATAAAATTTTTGACAAAATACATTTGAGAATTCTGCTCTTCATATAATTGAATAAATAATTGAACAAATAATGAAATAATAATAACGAGAAGGGCTACAAGCCTACGAATATTAAAAAATTTTAATGATATGTAATAGTACATAAAATAAAAAAAATTATCTTTCAAGATTTTGCAATAACAACGATAATCAATCATATTTTTTTCAGTCAAGACAGTAAAATAGACGCAAACAAACACAAAAGTCAAGAATGTTAAACATTATGAATAATTAGCTGTTATTATGTACGTGAAGTGACAATGTACACCGTGCGCACAAAGCTGTCTGTAATTATGTCACTCAGTAGTTTCCCTCTTTTGCGAAAGCTTAGTTCGTCACAATACCGGTTTTTCCGGGAGTCCATTATGTATATCCGTCATTGTTAATTTTGAAATTACAATCCGAATAGTGAGTAATTGGCTGAAGAATTGGAGAGAAAAGAAAAAGACGACGAATAAATACTATGACCGATTATTCCTTGAATTATTAGAGTCTCAACATATCCGTGTCAGATTGTGACGTCAAAGGGACAGAGGGAAAGAGAAAGGTAAAAGTTGGGGAATTCCGACGCACATGAAAATATTTGTTGCACGTCATCATTAAAATCAATGTATTACGCAATAACTCGTCTTAACGAAATGGTTTCTATTTATATATAGTTTTATACATAGTTTACAAATTCACATTATTTATATATATATTTCGCTAAAAAAAATATACAATAATTAAATATTATATTAATATGAATGTAAAAATTTCTTATTTTAGAAACTCTATTGTACCAAATATACATAAATCAAGCAGTAATAATGTATTATGCAATAATGCAATGTTTAAACTTTAAACAAAGATTGTAAAAATATAAATTTGCTGTCGTGTATATTCCGACGTAAAAATGTAGCGCTTTCTTTTATAATTGCAGCCATGAAACTTCTTATCTATCTATTTTTTATTCAATAACTATCAGAATATTCAATATACATAAGATGTTTAATTCAATATTATTTTTTATCTGAATATCTGTTTCAGGAATGTTGACAATATGATACTTTTTTAACTTTTCACATTACCTAAGCACGAAGTCATTAAAAAATTGTTACTATATTTATTAAATTATTAATGGTATTAAAAGATAATTATCTATGTTATTATTATTTTATTATCTCTCAATAACGTCAATAAAGCTGGGAAAACTAGAAATTCTCGAAGGTTTCGCTACCGCTCGGGGAATGTTTTAGTTCTATGTTTTCTTATATATTTTTCCCCCACTCCAAGCGTTGCGCATCGCATGGTATCGAGCTGACAAATGTTATAATGAAAAATATAATCTAATTAACGTTTTGTGGTGTAATATTATTCGCATTTGAATCAATTTGGAATTAATTTCATAAATAAATTATTGAAATATTGAATAATTGGTAAAGATTTTATAACGATACGAATAAGAATTTTTTTCATTTTGTTTTGATGTACCAATTTTTCCTTAAGTTATTATAATGGTCATATTTTTACGAAGAAAAATACATAAGAAAACTAAAACGTTCCTCTGAGCAGTAACGAAAATCCTTAAAAATTTCTACCCTTCTTTAAATAAAAGTAATAGTCATTTAATAAGTTTACGTTTAGATAATGCGAGTTAATAATTTTAATTTACGCAAAAGAAAAAGAAAAAGAATTCAATAGATCAATATAGTTTTTTATATCTTCTCTAATTACGTTTCTGTTTAAGCTTTACATATCATATTTTTATTATCGTCAATATTACTTCGACTTCGAGACGATGTGAAGTTTATGTGTCAATTAAATATAATTGAAAACCCCAAAAAATATAGCTAAATTACGTCTTTATTTTTATTTCGCAAAAAAGCAGCAATATTAGATACGACTGACAAATATTAATTGCATTCAGTAATGCTGAGAGTCTCGTAATATTAGTAGGACTTAATTGCATATGACACCTTTGTACTATTGCGCTTTTACGAAGAAACAAGATATACGTATATGGTTATAGGTATTTTTAATTGTAAATTATTCTGCAAAATATTCTTAATCATATTTATCGCGTCGAAAATGTGGAATATATTATGCATGTACATCATTAAAATAAATTATTTTTTATAATCGGCGCGCAGTTTGCTTGCACTGAAAAATGTAAAGGTGACACAAAAATATTATTAGGCATTAAATTCTGCTTTGACTGAATATAATCTGCTTCGCTCATTTTGTTGTTAAATTAATTTAGAAATATGTATTAACAATTTTATTTTCAATGTTTCATTTTTTGTAATATTTTATAATATTAATTGTAAGTAGAATAAATATAATATATATTAATCATAAAAAAGACTAAGTAAAAAAAAATAGTAAAAAGCTTATTAAAAGATTTTTATTAATGTTGACAAATAACAAAAATTATATTCTTCAATTAGATCTAAGGAACATTAATTTTTATTTGACATTTAGTTTCGAGGATATAAAGCTAAATTGGAAATGCTTGCTAAATTTTAATTTCCCTCGAGAGTTTTGTTAAGAAAAAAATTCTCGATCTCTCTTTCTCTCTCTTTCTTTCTCTCTCTCAAATTAATCAAAGAATTTGTCGTTAAAACAATGCGCGGGAAGTGGGACATTCTATATATGATAATAAAGTGAAATTCTCAGTACGAAAGTATATTCATATTAGGCTGTTTTCCATTGATTTACTCTGTAAATTGGGAAACCGGGAATTTCAACTCAACGATCTGTCGATTCTGTCGATTAAATTCAGCTACCGCCAGCGTATAGTTAGGTCCGTAAATTACTGGCTGCAACGAAAGTATAGCAAGCGACTCGTCGCTACGACTTTGGAACTTTCACCGACTCAAGAGATTCAGGACAATCACTGAGGAAAAAAAAAAGAAAAGAGAACAATGGCCCTATCTCGGGATTTAAGCTAATGTACGGCTGTGATTCTGTGTTATTATCAAGGTCACTCCGAAGAAAAAAGGGAAGATTTCTATCGTGAAGACAGGCAAAGGAGGTCGCGTCATCGCACAAAATAATTTGTCTTGATGACTCACCTGGCCAGAAACGGAAGCGGATAAATTTCCTCCGCACTGCACCAAGAAAAATCGCCGAATCAAACGATCGTCGGAAGATCGCCGTAGACGGTCGTCAGCGTTATGCGTCCGTAGTAAACGCGCGGGAGGTAAACGTGGTAGGAAACGCCAAATCAGTGAACCGCAGAGCTGGACTAGTTGGAGAGTATCCGCACTTGCTAACGGCCCAACGGTTAAGCAAGTACTGACGGCAGTGACGGCCACTACCAATCATGGCTGCAAGAAACCGGGCAGTGTAGATTTCCCTTCCGCCTCCACTACATCTCCGCCGCGCCGGGCCACGATGATCTTTACCGTTAGGTAAAAATACGCGATAATGCATCGACTAGATGCATAGCACGAAGCTATCATCTCGTGGGAATCCCACTTAGAAATACGTAATACGTTTTTAATACGTTTTTTTATTATTAATGTTTAATTTCAATTAAGAGACTGTATAAGATAAAGTTGTGTATCATAAAGTTTGTACGCAAATGAAAATTTAATTGTCATCATAAGAAAATATTCCGTAGAATCAATTTTGGAAATAGACATTGTTTCAAATCTTTTTTTTTTCTTGAACACAAATTATGTATGCTTATTATATAATTCATAATTGCGTATATATTCTTTTGGATTAAAAATCAATACCAAAATTTTTTATGAGTAATGTTTACATTGGAAAACGCATTTTTACATAGCTGAGTATTATTGACACACTTTAAGATTCAGTTTAATGATAATTGTTACGTTTCTGTTTTTCGCGTCATTATTTTAAGAATAAGGATCATCTTCGGTAATGAGAATCCAATATAGCTTAAAATTCGAATGGTAAAATTCTATTGAATGAACAGATATGAGTATGATTCATCTTGACGCATCCTAACGCCCGTGACGCCGCGCGGCGTAATCTTAATAATATCCTTGCGTAGGCAACATCAGGCAACATCTGCAGCTTGTGGTGACTTTAACGCGTGTCCCGGTTAGCGAGAGTAGACGAGGCCGTGTATGTAGGTCTGCAAAGACAGTTCATATTCTTTTTGACGATCTTTATCGATATAGTGCACAGAAAGATATTATTTAACATCACGATGTCACATAATTAGGAAAATGTAACTTAATTGTCTAACTAGAGATGACCAATCTTTTTATTTGCCGTGTTATTATGGAGGGTAATTATTTAGTATAGGAAAACCAGTTACGTTATACAGGGTGCATCACAAAAATCCGGATAAATTTTAATTTAAATTTTCCGCTATATTGTGCCTCCGCCAGAAATTGTTGTTGGCATCCGAGAAAGTCTGATGCTTCTAGTAAACACTCATATTCTCAAAATGGCCGCAATGTTGAAACCAAGTGCGGAGTATAATCGAAGAGCCGCGATCATCAAAGACTTTCGCACTGGGCGCTCAGTAACGGAAATAATTCGATTCTTTGGATACCCGAAATCGACTATTTATAATGTTGGTGGCAAAATATACAGCTTTAAAACAGTCCAATGAAGGTTCCATTTGTCAGCGAGGAAGAGTTACTCAAAAGAATGCAGCGCGAGGATCCCCGCAGTTGAAAGGGCTCAAGCGCTGATTTCGGATGAATCCAGGGCAATCGTTGCGAAAATTAGCATCGATTGTTAGTGTAAGCGAGCCAACAATCGAATTGCCGAGAAGGACCTTCGATACAAGTACACATTAAAGATACGACAGATGTTCTCTGAGGCTGTCAGGACAAGTAGAGTTGCTCACCTCGACTCCCATTCTGGCTTCCCGACAGCCCAGATTTAAATCCCTTGAACTACTATGTATGGAGCGTAGTTGAAAGGGTGACAAACAAGTCCGGCATCCCAATGTGACGTCATTAAGGACCGTTTGAGCATTCGTCGGACAGCGCTACATTACAGCGTGCGTGCGAACGCTTCAGACCGAGAATAGAGGCTGTCATTCAAGCTAATAAGATTATATCGAATAATTGTGCTCTACAGGGATTCCCCAAGTGCCATGTAAAAGAATTTTTTAATTTAATAATATTTAATTTTTCATTAAAAATATTTTGTTTAAAAAAATTGTTCAATTTTGATGACGCACCCTGTATTATCGAGATTATGATCCTAAATAAGCTTCAGAAGATTTTAGCTGTTGTTCGTTAATTATTAAAAAATTATTAACAATCAAATTGATTATTCTTTCTGATATGATTTTGAATAATAGAGAAGGTGATATTATGGTGTAGATATCATTGTTCATTGTTCCTTTCAGTATTTTCACTATTAGGTGACGAATTTTAATGATTACTTATATAAGTAATCATTTGTTAGCTCGCCGTTACATAATCATGTCGTTAATATACCTATTCACAATAAGCACTTTTTATAACACATGTTTACCTTCAAATATTTTAAAATGTTTGTAAAATAATGTTGTCATTTAATTATACGTACTTCCTCATTTTTCTTAAGAAGATCGGATGGTTTGGAAGAGCAGAAAAATAGATTTTTTTATTGCATTTTTGGAAAGTCGACTTGAAAATATATTGCCAAAAATTCATAGAAATAAGTAGAATAACGGAATTATTCACGGTTTACTGAAATGGTGTGTAGGTAAAAATTAGACATGTTTGAGTTTCGATCCGTCGCGGCGCCGTATGTCGCGGCTGTTATTTTTTCGAACAAAGAAACATTTTATAAAATTCCAGAAGAGAATCGTTTTATGATTCAGAAATCGCCGAATAAAAAAATTTATTGTAAGTACTAAAAAATAGAAGTATTCTAACTCAAAATTTAAACGCATTTCTCTTGAAACATGTTTCTTCAAATTTGCTGAAATTGTAGAGAAAAAACGGCTCAACGCTCTGATCTACGCTTTTTACACATTAATTACAACTATTTTCTCCGTATAGTAAACCTAAAAGAAATAATTAATTTTTCAAAATAATAATAGGTTTTTGGCAATTTAATAGGAAAAATAATGATCAAAAGAACTTTTTTTTACAAAAGAATAATTTTAACAAATCGTGAGTTTTTATAATTTTACCGTATATATTCAACATTATTAATTATAAATCAATTTGATTTTTTATTTTCAGACGACTATCATCGTATATATATATATATATAGTTGTGGCTATACAATGTCAACAATTTGATAAAATTTCATTAATTTAGACACGTTTGCCGCCATTATTGTTGCCTCAAACATTTTAACACATTTTGATTAAAAAAAATTCATACATATTGAACAAAGTGTAAATAAAACATAGATCCTAAAATTGATAGCTGTAACCGTAATTTTTTTTCCAAAAAAAAATTCACAAAAAATCGTTGATTTTTTTCCACTCGGTCCCCTTAAACTTGAGCATGTACACGAATATATACATATGTATATTGTGTTCTTTATTTTATTATTAATATTTTATTTGGCTATAAATACATTTCAAATTAAACAATAATATGCATTTTGCAATTGTGGCTAATATGGCTTCCTTACATACACATATTTACTGACGGTTTCTCTTTCTATTTTTTTTAAGGTTTTTATATCAAAATAATTATTCCATACATATATTAATTGGAACTCTACAATTGTTAATTTATATAAAGGAAATGTAGTAGTTTCATTATGACTCTTGAAAAATAATAAAATAGTAAATAAAGGCAAATGAGAGTATACCGCAATTATTGTAGCATAATTAAATAATACTGTTATTCAGTGCAGTATTTAATTGAATATATTTCTACGAATGTTTCGACTCTTTTTTTTTGAGTCATCATCAGCGTTACAAAAATTCTTTGGAAACAAAGAACATCTCTCATGCATTAAAGACAGCCACTATGTAGGATTGGATGAGCCAAGTGAGGTGCATGAATTTCTTTGTATATTTAATACAATTTTTTCCGTAATGAATATGAAAAAATATCAAATTATTGATGGATTATGCAATCTTGTAATAATAAGCGGTTTACCATTAGATGAGACCTACCATGAGTGATTACAAGAACAAGTAAATTATAAATTATAAGAATCTTGTTCATAAATTCGTGCAAACAAACGTTATAATAAATATAAATCATTTGTCAAAAAGAAAATATAGTTAGTTAAGGTACGATAAAATTGAGATTAACGATAATATCGATGAAACGCGCTGTAATAGGCGCTTAAATTACTGGACCAAACCTTAATGTACTTGAATGTTGTATATGAATATATAGTAAATAGGTCATTAGTCGCTTAGAGTTAAAAATGTTGAAAATTTTAATATATTTTACATATTTTACATACGTATACATATATATAAATACATATATACAAATATTAGGTGTAGTAAAAAGAAATCCATTATTTTTCCATTCAATTTCATGCAAAAATAATGGATTTCTTTTTACTACACCTAATATATATAAATGTATACATATATATATAAATATATATAATATATATAATATATAATATATTTCTATATATGTATACCTATGTAAAATATGTAAAATATATTAAAATTTTCAACATTTTTGAAAAAATTTTATATAGGCGATTAATGATCTCCTATTTACTAGTGATCGGTACGTTACCGAAGCTACATTGGACGCGCATGCGTCTGAAACCTGTCCATCTAACAATGTTAGATGAACCAATCCTGAATCAATAAACACTATTCTATATATCTCACTGTCTACAGATTTTCTAACTTCAACAACAACAGTACAATTATAGACTTCATTTTGTCTCTGTGACAAATTTCCTAACAATTCAATTATGCCCGTTTCCATCAATGTAGATCAATTTTAATCTCAGTTCAACTCTTCATCTTTTTCTAATTCGAAAGATTAGAAAAAGACGAAGAGTAAAGAGTTCCGCACAATAAAAGGAACAGGGAACAGAGAATAGAGAATAAGAATTTCAACTTATCAGAAACTATGTATTCTACAATACATGATAGGTTAAAATTCTTATTCTCTGTTCTTTGTTTCTTGTTCCTTTTATTGTGCGGAGCCCCTAAGTTAATCCGAGATTAAAGTTAATCTACATTGATGAAAATGGGCATTAGAGAACCTATAATAAAAGAGTCGCCAACTCACTATGTGTGCCTTCCAACAAGCGACACAAATGACACATGTGGTGGACACAATGGATCATTACATTTTACATCCTTGTTGTTTGCTAATGTTAAACAAAGATGACATGATCCTACCATAGCTTTTACTCACTCTAATGCGCTCATTAAAGTGAGTAGAAGTTATAGCAAGAGTACATTAGAACGTGCGACGCGAACAAATCTTATGTGATCCAAATCGCATTGATTGGGATCGAATCGAACATTAGCATGAAAATGCAATCATATGGAAGAGTCTGTGCTTCCCTCTTATGTGTGATTTACATGAAATACTGAATTTGGTTGTCAATTGCCTATACTGGTCCGAGTGGTCCCGAGCTCCGATTGGGAGATATGACCGTAGTACAGACTCTTGCATAACGCAGAAACCCGTCTTTAAATGCGCTTATAACGATGTAACGCGATAACATGCTGTAATTTATGTTATGCATACTATAGAATTTTGGAGATAGAAGTGCGTCCTGAATACGAGCCATGATGCATAAGGGAATTAACTAATCGAAATTCTTCTTTTCCCATGGAATGGGAGAAAAGAAAAGATTCTGATTAATTGTTTCGTTTGTGCACTGTGCAAAAGTCTGTGCTGCAGTTAATATGACCATATATTTATTTCGTTTTAAATACAAAAATTTTGATGAATTTTGTAATGCAAACAAACCTTAACATCTATAAATACTTAATGTTTATAAATACTTATATATAAATTACTTATTTATAAATACTTATTTATAAATACTTAATATTTAAATATTATGAAACATAAATCTATTTAATAGAAATATTAGAATACATACTACAGAGTTTTATTTTCAATTCATAATATTTAAGACAGAATATAAGATATTTATTAAAGTTAAACAAAAAATTTTAATAATAATGCGAATGTATAAAAATATATGAAAATCTATTGCAATTGGTTCTTTTTTAACAGTAGGCACAAGTATCGAAACTGTAATCTCGAATCACAGAACTGATTCGATTTTATATCCAAATAGATGAAGTTTATCTAATTAAGCAATCGATATATCTCCTAATATAAAATGTAATTTTATTACACTTTGTTAAATATTAAAAAATATTTAAATATAAAACACATTATTTTTTCATTTTATTTCGTTCTTTTAAGAGGCACATACACTTAGCGCATTTTTTGAAAATGTGATTTTCTCGGGAGGTACAAGGTTTATTGAATCTTAAAACATTTTACATTAAATCCCGTTAATGGTTATATATGTGCGTACTTTTGCTGCCACTGCAGAATCAAGCAATTGACAATATTGACACAAAAGCTGAGATCAATCATTTCCAATTTAGGAAAATTCAAAATTGCGTGACATATCTCAACTGATAGGGATAACATGCCCTAAATTTAACTGTTTTTAATTTTTACAATGTCAGTGCTCTTAGAACATGCTCAATGAGGCCTTTATCAAATCCAGAAAGATTTTTCCCAAGTTGACAACAGCAAAACTATACAGGAGCTATACTACAGGAGCAAGACAATCTACAGCAGCGCTCACTATAATCGGTTGTACTATAAATAAAAAAATAATATTATTATGACTCTTCAATCTTTGTTCATGCTAATAATTATTTATATATATATATATATATATACATACCTTTCAAATTTTTACATATTCTTGAAATTTTAAGTATAGTAATGTTGTTAATACAGGAGCACCAATTCAATCATAAGTATATTAAAAGACTTCCACAAGTAACAAGGAATTTTTCAAGATCCAGGACAGAAAATTTGTTACACCTTGAAAAATCTAACTGTCGTAAATATTTACATCTAATGCTAAATAATACAATGCCTTTATATTAATATTAGGTGGGAAAAAGTAGCGTTTTTCCCATTAGATGACATTAAAAAAAACGCCACGAACTTTTTCCCATACCTAATAATACAACAATACAGTTTTAAGTTTAACTTGTATAAAGCAGATCTTGCATTAAATTATTGAAATGTTTATTCACTCTGCGGCATAATGACTTTAAGTCTAAATTTCTTAATATTATTTCATTATTATTTCATCCTGTACGTAAAATATAAAATTTTAATAAACGGAATAATATTATTGTGTGACAAAGACTTCTTAATATATTTTACAGAAAGCTTAGAAAAACTACTACGCAATGGCTTCTTAGATTTATCCAAAGAGTGTTTGACATCTTTCATAAACTTTGGAAGTCCTTTTGATAAAAAACTTTTTCTTCTTCATATAAAATGGCCCTGATTTCTGTGATCAGAATATATGATAAAAAGCGTTGCACACTATTAGATCTCTTTAAGAGAACATAAAAATAAAGGTATATAATAATAAAAAGATCCTACTGAGATGTTTGTTATTCTGAAAATTTGCTACATCGCTACAAATAACATTGGTACAAACTTACTTTCACTCATAAAAAAAAATAAATCTTACTTAATATTGACAATTGTAATACCTTTTGTACATAATGCAATGTTCAAGCAATGTTTTCTTAAGTTGGATTATATCTTTTTTACTCTTCTTCTTCTTCTTCTTATTTAAGTGGCTCCTGCCTCCAACATTGGGAGAAGACAATACAACCAGGACACCTATCATGAAACAAAATCGAAATGGATTCCAATCGGAATTCAATTATTTCCTATATTTCTATTGTGTTTTCTGGGGAAAACGGAATAATTCCGATTGGAATCTTGGGATCTGTATCATGAAATGAGGTGAAAATTATTATATATAAAAGTGAGCGAATTTACTAGAATACTGATTATTTCATTGGCCAACACCTAGTAATTTTCGCTTTTGTTTTTCATCTTGTTTGAAAATACAGAATCGATCCCCTATTTCGACTTTGGATATAGTTAACGCGATGTCACAAATGCTTTAAAGCATTTTGATTGGTCAATTTGTAAAATTCTTTTTTCTAATTGAAATTGATTCAATCAAACGCTTCAAAGCATTTGAAGTGAGACTTTGACCGCACCCTTTGTTTCATAATAGATTCTCAGGGGATCAATTGTTTATTTTGAAATAAGATGAAAATTACAAAAATGAGTAAATTTAGAAAATTAATAATTCAATTAGTCAACACTTATGCCTGTATTCATAGTCAGACCTTGTACTTAAGGCTTCCTTAAATTTATCTTTAAATGCTCAGCAGCCAATGAAATGATAGAGTATCTATCTAAAGATAAATTTAAGGAAGCCTTAAATATAAGGCTTAACTATGAATATGAGTATTAGTAAATTTGTTCACTTTTGTAATTTTCATCTCATTTCAAATTCAAAACACACAATCGATTCCCAGAACCTCGCAGTGGGGGGGGGGGGGGGGGGGGGGGGTTTTTTTCCAAAATTACTTTACAGGTGAAAAATTTATAGGAACACTAAGGATTACAGTTCAGACCGTCCGGA
>Ga0157363_1002869_pt1 | contig 15370 bp, 5 predicted proteins | sample AttsexASBM1_FD_111477 | JGI IMG/M metagenome (GOLD analysis project Ga0157363, IMG submission 111477) | Fungus gardens microbial communities from leaf cutter ant in Ribeirão Preto, State of São Paulo, Brazil - Atta sexdens ASBM1 | ecosystem: Host-associated > Fungi > Mycelium > Unclassified ...
AAAAAATATTAGAAATTTTTTTTCGGAAATTACTGTAAAGATTTTATTTAACAATGTCTTGATTTTTCTTTGATTGTAAAGTAAGTTAACTGTAAGTTATGAATATATATAGGAGAGATTGTGATACCTAGGGAGTACATTTTGTACTTTTGGACATTAATTAATTTTTTAACAATAATGAAATTTTTTTAAATTAAAAATTTCATTATAATTGAATACTGCCAAAAATTAAAATTAAAAATTCAGTTATTATTAAAAAAATAACTAATATATCAAGGTAAAATATGTCTTTAGGTATCACAATGTCCTACTATACACAAATAGAATTATATGATATAAATAACACTACAAAAAGGAAAGGAGCATTGAAAAATAAATAAAAGAATAAAAATGTGATTACAAGGAATAGACACTTAAAAGGTAAAGGAAATTTTTAAAGCATCATAATTTATAGGAAGACAGTATTTTATTTTATTTGAAGAATAGTTTATCTTTTTATCTCTATATTTTATCGGTTTAGTTCGTTATCAATGCAGTGTACTATTCAGAGAGAAACTGTATCAAAAAGAGATTACGTATATCTTACTTCTTTTTTTTACTTCCATACCATAACATAATTTATGACGATATTTATGATCATAAATAAAACTTCGAAATTCTTAAATTTAAGCAAAAGAAATATTTAAGAAAAGAAGGCTTAATACTGAATTTCGACAAGTAATTAAGTCAATATTTATTAAAAAGAATACTAAATGTAGATATTATATAAAATTTTTTAAATTTGCAATTCAATTTTTTAGATCCTATTTCATTCAATTATTTGCATTGACGTAAACACTTCTTTTTTATGTAAAGCTAAATTAAGAAACAAAAATTGCTTGAAATGAAACAAATACATATGTATTTGCTCGTCAAAGATATTAGCTCTTTTAGAATTTATACAAATATCCTTTTCAGACCGTCAATGTAAAAATAACGATTATTCTAAATAACATAATTTGACTTTTATAGCGCATATTGTATCAGCTTGAAAAATTTAACATACTTGCTAAATCTTATTGAAAATGTTTTCTATCTTACTTATCTTGTCTTATCTTATCTACACATGGGATGCTAAATTTTTTTACAAAACTATTTATAAACGAATTATCTAATGGAAGATGTAAACTATCATTAATCCTATCATTAATTCCACGAATTTGATCGTTAAATTGTGATTACGTTATCATTTAAATGATGTATATATTATTTGACTTTTCGCACGTTTTATTTTTAATATTTATCACGTTTTATTGTTTTTTTTAAATCAAAATTATACCGGTAAATATTTATAAAATAATTTCGAAAATTCTTCTCTGTTCCTCAACATGCAATTTGAACATGGATATAGAAACCGATGTATATCCAACAATAACCTCGAATCAATTTCAAATCGATGGGTGTTTATCAGATAGATATGAAATCGTAAAAAAAAGCGTGGAATACAAACTCATCGATCGTCGATTATATCATTGCAAAGTGTTGTCGCGTTCGTTGCGGTATCTCGCAATTAACGGCCGAGAAATCGGTCGTGTATAACGCGCGTGACACGATACGAAAATCTAAAAATACATGAGGCAGACATCCAAAGATATCGCAGATCTACTACGTCGGTATTTCTGTTTTCTTGCGGTACTCGATAAATCCCATCCGCGGCCCGCTCGCGAAATTATCAGTCGTCGTACCCCCGTAGATTTTTCGAACAATATCGACACCGTAATGCCAAGTACATATAAACGCGAGCACTAATAAGCATATCACTGGCACACGAAGGACAGAGGGAGTAAACACGAAGAAAACAGAGGTATGAATCACACTTTCATTCGCTGTCTCATTGTCCGTCAGTGCTGGAACAGGAGCTTTCTGTATTGTGCTTTATCGCAGGAAAACTGACTCACTTCGGTTCTTTTTCTCTCTTTCTCTTTCTCGATGCATATCCATCCAGTAGGAGCTTTGTTACACATGTCATTCTCCATAGTCTGTGTTTGCGCGAAAAAAAAACGCGAGCGATTAATCTCAGCAGTCTCTTTGTCACAGCCGTCTGATTAGTCTGGTAGCGAGTCAACCGTGCCGATAGAAGAAAAAATAACGAATGGCTTGGTCATACATTTCTGTTTTCTGCACGGGAAATAATATCGGAAGGAAACTGAGCAGCCAGCAATAAAAAATAATTAACGTCCAAAGATACAATCTGCAATACTACAGTTTTAAACTTAGAAAAGGGCTTTTCAAAAGAAGGGCTTTCTCCATTTCAAATGTGAATGCTTACATCTCAAATCTCAACGTTTTCTCAAAGGTCTTTGTTATTATTTTTATGGGTGATTGCTGTTAATTAATTATTATTAATTAATCACTCCACGCCGAATGATTCTTAACATTGGAAAACGCGTGATATGTATAGCATGGCCTATGAATGAGATAAATGTGTGCATATGCGAGAGGCAATATATTTTCGACTAGTCCCACTTTCTGTATTTTTAGCTCTTTTCGACGCTTACGTAGGCTCTCGCGCAAAAAAGAACGATGCAATTTGCGGCGCATCCGATCACATCGTCGGTACCTAGGACGCAATGACGTAATGTCATCCGAGCCACCTGGTTCCACAGTGAATCGTCATAAATAAAATGACATAACATACGTTTTTTTGTTTTCATCAAGAACAAAAAAACTTTGTGCATTGGCTGTAACGAATAATTTTTTGTTATAACATAGATTGATACTTTCGTGCCTAAGAAGATAATCGAGTCAGATAAACAATTGTCAATATCGTATCTTATCATTGTATATTACATATATTTTTCGATTATTAAATTTATTTAACAGTTATATTTTTAGGGGGATATAGATATTCAAAATCATTGAATGATATGAAAGTTATCTCTCGAAAATTTTTCCAAAAATTGACACGTGTTCCTCGTTTAAATCATTATCAGAGAATTTGTTACATGAATTCATTTGATTTCTTGACTTTTAAGTGAGGCAGTTACACCATAGGCATAGTTTTTTTTATTTCCTGTCGACAACATGAATTTTTTAACTCTTTCGTCAACAAGAATCAAGAAATAGAGCAAATTTTTTATTGTTTCGAATTATACAAAAATGTGAAAAATTCTGATGTAAATGCCAAAGCTTTAACAATGAGTTTTGGCCATCAAATTGGATTGTTTTACTTATTTTTTTAGATTTAAATTTATCAGAATTCACAATCAAAATATCAATGGTGCGTTTAAAAAAACGGGAAAGAAGTTAAAAACCTTGTTCTGGAAAAGAAAAATAAAAAATATTTCTAGATACTCTCACAGAAATCTTAAATTCATTATTGTTACGTTCATCTATCATGTAATTAATATATAATGTAACTATAAGATATTATAATTAGTAAAAAAATGTAATTATAAAATTAAATTTTTGTAGATGTGTTCTAAACATTCTACCTACCAACTCTATCTACATATTTAGAGATAAAATCTGGAAAGATTCGCAGATACGTGACGCGTTTGATCGCGTTAACGCTCATGTCCGCGGCCACTAGTCTCCCACCATTGCGAAACAGTAAAGTACGATGGCAAAACGTGCGTACGTTTACAGCTGTTTGCCAGTCGTCATCGGACCGCCGCCGTGGTGTCTGGCGAAGGTCATTAACGCCGTCGTGATTATCACCGTCACTCGCCATCGCTCGCGTTCTCGCTTAATTTTTCGACATCGCGTTAAAATCGTCCAGTTTCGATTTAAGCGAGATAGATTTAAACGATGGGTGATTCCTATTCTTTCGCGTGAACACGCTCCTCGCATAGGAAAGCATTGAAAGGCAGAGGAGAGACAGAGAAAGAGAGAAAGAAAAGGAGTAGTCGGCAACGGATGGAAGCAGCGGAGTTGATCGAGGATTGATCTCTCGATTGAATTGCGAACGAGTAGTCGGTAAGAAAGTAAACACGTCAGCAGCATCGCGATAGTGATTGAGAGAGTGGCGGTCCATCGAGATCGACGAGGACCGGCACGGAGATCAACCGGTTGAAAAAGAGAATCTTCACGATGGGTCTGGCAGGTGCGCTTCTGTTCTTTTTTATTCTCTCCCTTCATTGCATGCGTCACTTTAACGTATAATTCCCGTTGTTATCTGTGAGTGGTGAAGGATCGTAAGGGGATAAGTATCATTTTCCAATTGAGAGCGACAATGTTGAGATTCTTTATCAACTCTGTTACGCGCCACTTTCGTTTTATTTCAATAACTGACCCTTCATGGACGTTCGTTGATTGTATTTTTTATCTTCCGTACGTTTTATTGAAGTGTAAACAAAAAACTGGAAGGATTCTCATTGATTAATGAAATTTCGAATGAATTAAAAAAATTTATTATTTTAAATATTAAATTTGATATGTGGATTTTTTGTATTTTGAATTCTTCACTACGCTGTATCATCGCGAAGTCATCGATGTTTCGCGGTTACGTAACAAAATATATTTTAATAAAAAAAAAAACAAAATTCATAAGTTGACATATAAGATATTCTAAAAAATCATAAATGAAATTTATTTAAAACAATGGAAATTTTGTTGCATAGCAAATTAAATAAATAGAGAGATTGAGTGAGTCAACTGTTAAAATTCGTCATAGATAGAGGCAACTGTTGATAATATTACTCATATTATGAGAAAAGTCATCGCGACGCTTATCAAATTAATAACTATGACTTGTGTCAATTATTACTAAATCGTTTCTATTTTAATCAAAGAAATTTCTGTTTAATGTTATTTAATTTTCTACTTCTACGTGAAACTAAAATCAACAGTAGCGTTTTGAAATAATACAACATTGTCTAATTAAAATAAAAATAAAAATACTTTTGTGGCTTCAAAAACAAATTAAATGTAAGTAAATGTTTATACGAGCCTTCGTGATTGTTGATTCATAAATAATATATTTATAAAGCGATAAAATATAATTTGTAAACAATTGGAATAACTGCCAATGAAGTTAATTGCAAACGTTTTAACTTTAATTTGAGTCCATTCAGTACAAACTGAGTAGTTTATAGAGGAGTCTAATCCAATGTTATCAAACTTTTTTGCTTGATGAAATAAAAATCAATTATATTTATCGAAATAAAATGAAGATTTTAAATTGGATTGAATAATATACAAAAAATTGATCAGATATTTAGCATTTGATTAGTTTAGCATAAATACTAACTTAGAGATAAAAAAAAAATATATATTAAATGTTTATAATGCTTTGAAAATTAATTCGCATTCCATGTTTTCAAAACATATTACTTTAGCGAAATAAATTCCTCACCTCAGGCTCCTAAAGAAGCGGCTGGACCGCTCTATCTGCCGCGCTCTCCAATTCCGATTGTTTATTCAATGTTACGTAAAAAAATATCTCTTCACGATATGCAGCGTGCTCGAAAACTTTCCGGTGACGATTAGAAGCGCCAACAGCGATCATCCTGAAGGAAGTTTTACGCGCGTGACGGCCCCGCTGGCTTGCGTTCGATCTAATTGTGCCATGACCTAAACATGACTTGCGTTTTCGCGTGACATTCCGCATCCGTGTGTGGCTGCGCACTGCGCGTTAAGGTTGCATCGACAGTCTCTGGATTAATTAAGCCTGGCTCGAGAGAGTGACTCGCCGTTCCATTTTAGAATACATCGCCTGTGACATCGGCAGAGAGCAATAATTCAAGTAATATTTTATACTTCCAAGTGGAACAAATAACAAGCTCGTTGTTGTTAGTTTTGGCCTTGTTTCATATATTTACTTTTTATCGTCGTATTGAAGATACGATGAATAAAATAATAGATTAAAATAAAATAGAACTAATAGATAACGTAGAACAACATTACGCAATAAAATCTTTGATTTCGTGTAAATATTGTGTATCTTTTTTAAATAGAAACTGCGCAATACACTAAGGATATATTATTTTGCTGATCTATGCGACTAAATTTTATCTCTATAAATATTTAATATCTTTTTAATTTTGAAAGAGGAATTTATTTTCAAAGTCATCTATTTAGGTTACATTCTCATATCTCTAGAATTTTACTCCGAGAAACATTGCGATTATTTTTAGATCGTATATGCTGAGATACTGTTCATTTTAACTTTTTACGTATATTATGTCTTTTCTTCAGTAAAGTTGAAATGTACAACTGTTTGATCTTAAACACGGAAAGGAAGAGGCAGCTAAAACAAACAGATCTCAAGTCTTGGTTTGCTGGCAGTACTTTGGTAGAGAACGTCGCAATTAAAAATCTCTGTGATACGAAAGAGAAAGAGGTAGAGAAACACAGAGAAAGAGAAGAGCCCCTTATCATTCCAGTTGACACGTCGTCGTGTTATCGTCAGCAGCGTCACACTGCGAATATGCCGTGTACAAACAGTGGCGTATTCGCATTTTGATACCTACTTTTATATTTCGAGTCTTGATAATGCTGAGAGAATTAAAAATTTTTTTGAAATAAATAAGTCTTCGAAAGAAATATTTAAAAATACTTAGAAAAGAACGAGAAATAAAAAGAAATATTATTGATCTTTTCTCATTTTGGAAATAAAATATTAGACTAATACATAATTCATTTAACGCATTAACTCTTTACGGACTACCGGAGCTTTTGTCTCATTCTCTTTAATTAACATTTTCTCTTCTTTAAAATCTTATAAAGTTAATAATGATTTCCCGTAAATAAAATTAAATCAACACAGTTTTTTTTCAACGGAAAAAATCGACATTATGCATTATAAATATAATAAATGTGTTTGAAAGTGTCAAGTATGACATTTAAAAAATTCAGCGAAAGAGGATTATATACATTTCGAAAATCATTAAGTTTTAACCCAAGGATTTCGTTGATTCGATGGAACGTTCTTGATCACGTGTTACTGCGTGTGCTCTCTATATTGCGAGCGGCGCCGGATCATGACACGCGTGTATGCGATGACGCACCAATATAGGACTATACGATGGTAAAAATTTACATAATTATAAAAGATAGAAATAAAAAAGTGTGATCGAGATAATTCTGTATTACTAAAGTGAATTTTTAGTGAGATTTTTGAAAATTTTGAACTAAATTTGATCCTCTAAATTATATTAATAAAATTGATATAATTGAAAAGTTATTAAAAAATTTTTTTATTATAATAATAGTTGTGAAAATAATATTATTTATAATTCCTGAGGTTTATCACATACTTTGCCTTACGGATTAATTTAATAATATCGAAATAATAATTTGTAATCTATATTCGATACCGTAATACTTAATATGTTAATTTTTTTTTACATTAATTAATTTTTAACATTTAGAAAAATGATTTTGTATCAAATTAAAATTCTGTTAGTCTATAATTATTTAGAATGTATTGAGAGACGTTATAGATGAGTCTTATCGCTGTGGAATTCAAATTTGGTTTTCTTTGAATATTTCTGGCACGTATCAAGATCGAATATTAACGAAAATGGCTGGTAATAATATAATAAATATGTCCGATTACGATTGAAAATTATGAAGGATAACGAATTAAATTATCGTGGATAAAAACGTGCATCTGACAAGTGTAATAAAACATACATAATAATATTTATTTTGAATTTACACAACAAATAATTTTGCTACAAAATTTTGTCTTATTTTAATGACGGATCATTATTAATAGAATTATTAATAGAGTTACATTAGAAAGCGCATTGCAAATAAAGTCTTTTTTTGCTCACTAAAAGATTAAAATTAAAATGATGACATACGCGTCGATGATTTTTACGAATGCGAGGGACGCAGTTATTCTGAATCATGTTTGTCGTTCGATAATCGCGTATCGCATATCCGACCTTCTTAGCTTCGAAACGATGTAAATCTAGCTGTCGTTTTTAAATGATGGTATAACGCTCAACATTTGCAATTCAAAAATATATAATGAAATTTCATAATAATAATTCATTTGCGCAACGCGAAAACATAACCGAATAAACGTGATAAAGCAATGATTAATCATATATAATAAAAACTACTTTGAAAAAACTATACTTTAATTGATAACAAAACAGGAAACATAGTAGCAAGATGGCGATACAGAAGTACGCTGCACATTACGTTTCCTGTTTGGCGTTTCGAATGAAACGTTGCACCGTTGATCGATTCAACGTTGGTCAACAGGAAGGCGCATTTTAAGGTTGGTCCCGGAGTAATTACGTCTTTTCTTATCTTCCATCGTGTCCTCTCTACTGTTTAATTATGCTAATGTTGCGCTAACAGCCTAGGTAAACTAATATCTGTGCGCGCCGCTGAAAACTCACAAAAGTAAAAAGAAAAAGAAAATACCGCCTCGGCTTCGAGTCACGTCGCGCCGCGCCACTTTAAGCATTATTCCTTTGGTGGAGCATGCATAAATAATTAATAGTCTGCAAATTGATTCGCAGTGTCACTATGACAAGCGTTTAACACGCGCACACGGACGCGATTCTACAAGAGAGAGACGAGGAAGAAGGAAGGTAGGAACGGCATAACGTCGATTACCTTCTTCTTTTCCTATATGTAACCCATACGTATTAAGTTGGAATCCATTAATTTTCTCGCGGTCGGGATAGAGTGGCGTTACGTAATATAATAGAACGTGCACGCGATGCGGCTACCGTGTCGCAATTGCGACGCTGCATTAACTTAAGTAGATATCAATTGGACACCTGAAGGTGGAGAGGTTCTCCACTTCAATTCAGAGGAAAGAAGAGCGATTCTCCTTAGAAAGATTACGATTCCATGTTACGCGTATTGAAATGGCAAAAGTCAAAGGACACATCTATCGTGAACTTAACAATCTCTCGAGTGAAACTAATGCGATTTCGTCTCAAGAAGAAACAGCCATTTTGTATTATGCTATCTATCGCGTTATGATAGTGTTCGATAAAACGTAGCGAAAGTGATGCATGAAAGTGAAAGCACGGCGCAGATATCAGATGAGAAAAAGGAACATGAAGAGAATAATTATATTATCATGCGCGTTTCGAGAAAGACTTTGTTTAGAAATGAATTAATGCGGTTAATGCTTTTATTTAGATTGTTTCTTTTTTGAGAGGAATTTTCCTGCTGGCTACATAGAAGGGAGGCTAAAAAAGGTTTGAGCTTGGCCAGCTGCAAACTTCGAATTCTGCGAGATGCAGAAAAAGGCTCTCGATACCGCGTTTTCCACATTGTGTCGCATAAGGTGAAAATATTCGTAGCATTACGAATTTTGCGCGGCTTGACGTGACGTAATGTTTGTTCAAGGTAGCTCAGATTAGCTGGCAAACAGCATGTGATTAACTGTAGCTATTATATATTTCTGTAGCTATTATATATTTCAGCGAAAAGGTCTCGACAACGTTTCTTCAGTTTCAAGAAATTCTTTTACAAGAAATATATTGGTTAAAGAATCGGCTGATAAAAAATTGAAATTTTTATTTAATTTTAAATTTGTGATGTGAAGAGGCTTCTTTTACAGAAATCTAACTCTGATTAATTTAACCACTTCTGATTGAACTTGTGGTTAATTTAATTATTAAAAGTAATTAATTGTTTATTTTCGACAGTGTTAAATTTCTGTAATAGTTGCAGCTAAATAAATATTGAATTAATTGAACTAAATTTTTCCTATAGTTAACTACATTTTTCATCTGATGATTTTTCGAAGAAATTCGTGATTGAAAAATATTGCAGTAAATCGGAGACTGTTTTAGTGTGATTTTTATTCATGCGATAAAGCATGAAGAAGTTAATTTGAACGAGACATCATTTATTATTTTACACGACGTTCTTCAGCGTTTACGTACGAAATTGTCGGTACTGTGTTAAACAAACATCGTCAACTTTGTAATGCAAAGTTACCTTCGACTGCAGTTCTTAGAAAAATGATAGGACAACTTTGTGATCGACTGACGCAAACACCGTCGACATTGTCGCAGAATATCGCGAAAGATGAGATAAGACTTCCTTGCTTATTAATCTCCATTTACGAGATTGAAGATACAACTTCAGCGAGAAAGAGAAACACGTCATTGATTTGCTCTCAATAATTATTCATGGGGAAAATATGTTTTGAAAATATCTTTTGTTTGATACAGTGATAATTTTTGTATAAATTTCTATGAATTCGAAGAAGGATTCTTTTGTCTCTTCTTCCCTAGAAACTGTATAACAGAATCTGGCCACAAGCAATTTTGTTAAAATGAGAGAAAAAAAAAGTATATATGTGCATGTACAGAGTGATTTTAACATATTTCGTTCACCCATCATGAGCAGGTAGAGTGAATCGAACTGAGTCGAAAAGTCCTCTACCATTTTGCAATTTTCGCAATAATTAACAAAATATTAATAAAAAATTGCCAAATATTGGTCTTGAATAATTTTTTACTCAAATATCAACTTTATAGAAAAGCTACAAGATAAAAATCATTAATTTTTGTCTCATAAAGTTCATAAAATTTTTTCAGAATTTTTTCAGAATTTTTTAATACCGTATTTTCTCATGTTGATAAAAATAAGAAAATGTAGTAAAAAGTTGATAAAAACTTCTGAAAAAATTTTTAGACTTCTATGAGAAGAAAATAAATGATTTTTGTCTCTTGCAGTTTTTTTATAAAGTTGATAGTATTTGAGTAAAAAATTATTCAAGATCAATATTTGATAATTTTTAGTAATTAATATCTCGTTAACTGTTGCAAAATGATAGATGACTTTTTGACTTAATTCAATTCTCTATCTGCTCATGATAGGTGACGAAGTAAAATCACCCTGTATACATTATTTATAATTTTTTTTAGAATATTTGTACTTGATGTCATCTAGATTTTATTATGATTTTTTTGCATTCTGGGGTATTGCAAAAATAAAGATGGTATTGCTTAAAATTTGATGTTAGGACTAAAAACTAATTAAATTTATTTATAACAGAGTGTTTATTCTTTCTTTCTACCTGAATTTAATAAGGTCATTGAAATCTGAATTTGAGCGGAAATTGACAAAGACAACAATTGACAGATCAATTAATTCAATCTTGCAGACTCTGTTCTCTTGTGTAAGATTTTTATCCTTTCCAGCTCGTCCTCGATACATCTCTATTGCAGATAAACAATATGTAGAATATATGATTACAAGTATATGACTTACAAGCGAAGCGTGGAACATATCCGTAATGCGTCTTTCTGCGGAAGGAGGAGGTTCCAGCTTCACGAGAGTGTCCTCGAGATGAAGATAGGTGAAGGATGAGCGATGGATGATCGCATATGAGCAAATATTTTTGCTAGATCAACGGAGAACTCCAGACATACTCCGCATACGTTACTAATGTCTACATCCGAGCACCTGTTGCGTCTGTTCGGTTAATGTAATGTAAAACGATTGATCGAAAAAGAGAAACTTGAACGACTATGTGCGCGATTTTATAATATAATAGCTTCGCATGGGAGCGAGAGAAAAGATACAGTAGTGACTCGACCGGACCTTGACTCCACGAGTAATACCGTGTGTTTCAATAAATTTCATTCACTCATTAGCACGTTTGTGCGTTCTTTTCTCGATTGAAGCCGGTCGTTTTTGACATACATTGCTCGCATTTTACGAGGACGGATGGCAACGAAGATGAGCCGTGGTGAATCGAGAAGAAAATTAGAAGGTCAGTCAAAAGGAGCAAGTCTGAATTTTGCCCAAATTTTTATATACTTTTAATTTTCGGTGACTGAATTTTAAAGGCATAATCGATTTTTTTATTACAACTTCTGGTAGATACATTTGTAGAAAAAATAAATTAATACGATCCAACTTCTATGATAGCAAAAAACTCGTTATGTTAAAGATTTCACAAATATGTAAGAAGACTTTTTAGATTTTTTAAAATGAAAGAGTATAAAAATCTACACTGAAGCTCAAAAACCCAAAGTGCTGACAGAAGTAAAATTCAATGGTCGCGGAGGGTTAAAGTTTACATTACAGAAATTTGAAAATAATTTCTAAACTTACAAACATTCGAGTAGGCCAAGATTATCGTATTAACCACAGTTTTATCAAATTACCGATCTGCTGACTCAGAATGATACAGAAAACCGCGTACGCGTAACATAGCTGACGTGAATTTGGTTTAGACGTCGCATTTTTCTGCGTGATATAATAACCATTTCTTTGCTTGCGACAAGTTCTTTTTTTACAATACGATTGGAAACTTTTATTCTTTGCTTCCTCAACCTTGTTCTGTGTTGTGAAACTCATGATTTGTTTATTTCAGTCGCAAACACCTTACATTGGTCTACTTTGAGAGACATAACGTTGCTTAGAACAAACGGTCTTAATTATCAATCACACACCGTGAATCATCGCAGAGATTTGCTTGTTCTCGGGATGCATGAACTCGATAAAACGCAAATCCAAAGACTTTATTATCTATTTAAACAGGAGGTGTCTTTAAGACCGATAGTTTGTTATTAAGACTCATCTTAAATGTATTCTAAATCATTTATAATAAGTATCTTCATACATGTGTGCGATTTAATTTTCTGCGTAAAAATAAACTATACATTTAATTTTTGTATACAGTAAGTGCTATTCTTATATGGAAAATTAAATCACACACACATACATACATGCACATACATATATATGAAACCACTTGGAAAGAACAATTTTGCTGAAGTATCTAAAATTTTAGATAGATACAGTTCTAAAAATAATTTTACCGAATCATTAAAATAATGTAGGAAATTCAGGCATGATGAGCAATGTTGCCAAAAGTTTTGACATTTTAGCAATTAGCTTGAGCAGCCTACGTGATTGTTTTGTTAATCTAACCAAATTACTTTCAGATCTGTGTACCTAAATTTTTAGATGTTTCAGCAAAATCGTTTTCCATGCATTTATTATAAATTTATTGTTATTTGCAGTGTAATATCTTAAGATGTTAATATGATTGGCTAATGAATAAAACAGTCTTAAATATATAAGATCTGACTATGAACTAGTCTCAGGTGAATCGTACACGTGGTTAAGGGCTCTGTGTGTATTTGTATATGTACGTGAGCAGACACGAGTCACCAAGCGTTAGACTTTGGCACATATATAATAGGCTCCGTCTGGTCTAGGAGAGCGACGATAGCATTCGGGAATCGTGGGGGCGAATCGGAGGATTTATTCGCGTGCGACATCACTGTCCAAAGTCCGGAATCCATGCGACGTCTCAGCCGATGAAGAGAATGTGGGGGAAGGGCGGGGCTGGCTGGGCATCCAATAAATTATCCGTTTTCTTCCCTAATGCCAAGGTCACGGGAGTGATAGACACACAATTATCCCTAACCGTAGCTATTTCGGGAAACGCCACCGTGTAATGATATTGTGCTGAACAACCATGAATACTGTTGAATACGTGTCCAGATAGGTTGCTATTAAAAAGGAGAATTTAAATTATTATAATTTAATTGGAATTTCTTCACTCTTGCAGATCCTCGTTAAGTCATCTGAACCGCTTGTTAAATATGTCTCGAATAAGATCTCGAGAGATGAAGAAAATGACTTTGTTTGCGTCGCATGCTCCAACATACTTCTATCATAGCTCTTGACTTCAACGAACGCATTGAAGTGAATAAGAGCATGCAACGCGAACAAATCTTTTATTAGAAAATAAAACTGCAACCCTCCAATTTATAACAAACATTCTAGACGAAAAATTGCTTAACTCAGAGGAAAAAAATAGATGTTTATGTTTCTTTCTTTACTTTGAACTGTTTTTTATCTGTTCTTTTTTACGAGACATAGTCTATACAGTTTATTTTGTAACTATATTAATTTATGTTATTCACGTTGGATTCTTTTGTACTTTAAAATAAATCTTGGTAGATTTACATTTCGATAAGCCATAAAATATTGAAATTTTTGTCCTTCAATACATGAAAAGAATTTTTAGAGCAAGAGACATGGAATTGTGAATTCTTTTATTTCTAAATTTGACATTAATAATCTCGACACTCGCAAATTTTATTGAACGAAATTCCTTTGAATAATCCTCTTTTGAAATTTCTGAACTTTTTTTGAATTATTCTAAATGATTTAATAGAAGATTACATACACTGACTAGAAAATAATGTATTAAGTAGGTAACAGTATTAGGTAATTTCTTATTTAATAGAATAAATTAGTAAGGTTTAAGTTTATTGATTGCATTGAACTTTGTCGTAATGGATTTCTTAGAAAGGAATCGTACAGCTACGTTTAGCACTAAATATTCGACGTGAATGTAAGTTATTACGTTAAAAAAAAAATTTAACGCATAAATCCGTCATGTGTGTGACGATAATTTTAGTGGCACGTGCTGCATAATATGTACAAGCGGTTTTTTCGTGTACCACTTCTCAAATAATCATTCACCGCGAATTACCTTCTATTTGCCTATAATACGTAACACCGCTATGTTTTCCTACCTTCCCTCGCGAGGTTGTGGAAATGTGTTTAATAAGCCGATAAATAATTGTTGCGCAAACGATTTCGAAAACTTTGCTCTGTATTTCTATCGTGCTCGGAGATCACTAGAATTACGAGCAAAGAAAATCTGTCGCGCCACAACACGTCTGATATCCATTTCTACCAATATACATTTACTATAGTTTTGGTTTATCTTATTTATCTTTTTCTAATTCTTAGAATTAAAAAAAGATAATAGAAATAGACTGCGCATTCCCTGTCTTACAATTAGTTGCTATGTTCTATTAGAAAGAATTGAACATATCAAGATGTCTCTTCAATTCTCTTTAACGTATTTTAGACATAGAAAGTAATACTTCAAGGTATCTTGTTCTTTCTAAGCTATTGTTCAAGCGACAATTTCAAGGAAATCTAGTCTTATTATGTCTATGATGAAATGAGCTTAAAGTAATCTAATGTTGATAAAAATGGATATTAGAAGTGTAGTGACTCTTGAAATGCATTATTTTTTCTTGGAAATGAATTAAACTCAGAACAGGCAATTTCTATAAACAAAATATTGTGTGAACAAAAAATTGTGATATGAGCAAACGTGATGTGATGTGATTTCGATATATATGTATAGTAAAGTATATTTATATGAAATAAATATCAATATTTTTTAATTCCAATCCGATTCTTTTTTTAAATAAATTCTTAAAATTTATTAATATAATTATTCTATATGCTATTTTTCGAAGTTAATATTTCTTTAATTTATATTTACTTATATCTTTATAATCTAATTCTAAAACACTTGCGCTGTTTCCATTGTGTTATTTTTTTATGTAGCGCTATCTATTTTTAAAAGACGTCTTTAATAAGTTACGCTTTTTCAAAAGCAAAAATACAA
>Ga0157363_1002870_pt1 | contig 15368 bp, 6 predicted proteins | sample AttsexASBM1_FD_111477 | JGI IMG/M metagenome (GOLD analysis project Ga0157363, IMG submission 111477) | Fungus gardens microbial communities from leaf cutter ant in Ribeirão Preto, State of São Paulo, Brazil - Atta sexdens ASBM1 | ecosystem: Host-associated > Fungi > Mycelium > Unclassified ...
ACGTCTATGATCTATTTATTTCGACCACCACTTACCGCTAAAGCCATCTATAGGAAAACGGCGGAAGCAAAGTTGTACACCTAATATGTACATATATATATATATATACATATAGTAATACATATTTGTAACAATATAAATATATAAGTTTCTATAAATAAATTGAATTAGGAGAATATAAACATGGTATAGCATTCTTATTATGAATTAATAGACCATATGAATCTGCATTTTCAACTGAAGTTGAATAATATTAGAGAAAATCAGCTTTGTCTAATGTTGCAACTTCAAAAAATTTATTACAACTAATGAGATGATACTGAATTTTGAATCTACGACTAAAAATTTAGAAGACAATTTTAATTTTATAAAATAATTATCAACAAACAAAGCAAAACAATTAGATAAGACAATTAGATAAGAAAATACAATCAGTTATCAAAACATACATTAAACTTTATATTAGACATAAAGAGGAAAGAACAGTTTATACATTATCAACGTTTATTAGAACGTTTGTTTTATCAATAGAACATTATCAAAAGAAATGTTTGAAAATGAAAAAAAGTAAGTTATATTAATAAATTCTATTAATTTAACATTATAAACATTTAAAACATGGCATTTACACATTGAAAATATGTTTTTTTTATTAATTATGAATTATAATTTTAAAATAATTTTAGATATGTAAAATAATTTTACAAATTCCCAAAATATCTTTAGGGGCTCCGCACAATGAAAGGAACAAGAAATAAAGAACAGAAAATAAAAATTTCAACCTATCAGAAACTGTGTATTCTATAATACATGATTTTTGATAGGAAATTCTTATTCTCTGTTCCCTGTTCCTTTTATTATGCGTCCTTACATTTGACATTCAATGTTTTAGCTTATTTTATGTGTTTAGATTATGTTGGATATTTTTACATGAATATGATTAATATTTTTATAATTATCATAATTAAAATAAAAACTATAAAAATTATAAAAAATATATTTTATAATACGTATATCGAAATGATTTTCACAAAAATAATTCCATTTTCCTGATTCAACACGATATGCACTTTTAAATCACTTTTTTCTCACATGTGTTTGAGACACATAAAGGAACAATTTTTTCGATGTTTTAGTGTTGTGCTTTTATACAAAGATACAAAACACATTTTATACAGGTTTTCTTTGCTTATTTTTAAAATAAATTAATTTTTTACTGAATACTTGTGGCTCGTTATTGCAGTGTGACATAACAGCACGTTCGAGAGAGCTCAATTGTATTCGGATTATCTTTGGCATTTCAAATAATTCTTTATTATTTATTTTCTTGCACAATTTGTATTAAAAAATTATTAAAAAATTGTATTTAAAGATACATATATGTATATATATATATTGAGAGTACAAATTAGTTCGGTCCGTTTTTTTGTGCATTTATTTCAAAACAAACGAATGAACAGATCAATTAAAGTATTGTCCATCGCTGTCTACTACTTTTTCCCGTCTCTCAGGCAATTTTCGAATTCCATCTCGAAAAAATGATATCTTTGGAAGCGATCCAATTTTGGAGTCAATTTTCGATTTCTGCGAAAGAAGTGAACCGGTGACTTGCTGCATCTTTCGGAACAACCAGTAATCAAAAAGAGCAATGTTCGGAGAATACGACGGGTGCGGTAAAACATCCCATTTTCTAAATATTTTTTTACGACTTTAGCGACATGAGGCCGAGCATTGTCATGAAGAAGAATAACTTTATCATGTCTTTGCTCATATTCCGTTTTTCTCACAATGCACGGCTCAAATGAATCAATTTGCAGCCGATACCGATGGAATGGAATCGCCAGGTTTCAACAGCTCATAGTAAACAAGACTCTTTTGGTCCCACCAGATACAGAGCATGATCTTCGAATCATGAATGTTCGGTCGTGTTGAGGTCGTGTTGATGTTGAGGTCGATAGCAACGATTGACTGAGCTTAGCGTAATATTTTTTCTTCTTGGAGTTGTCGTAAAATATCTCATCTCCAGTCACAATCTAATGCAAAAAATATTTTCTCTGTTGTCTTTGAATCAACTGTTCGCAAGTGAAATCGCCTTTCAACGTTTCTCGGTTTCAATTCATAAGGCATCCAATTTCCTTGTTTTTGAATTATTTCCATGGCTCTCAATGGTACAGAAACGGCTTGTTGAGTTACCCCCAATGATTTTGTAAGCTCCTCTTGCTCTGATCTTCTTCGAGTAATGCCTCTAATTCTTTGTCTTCGAATTTTTTGGCTGTCCAGAGCAAGGCTTGTCTTCAACGCTGAAATCTCCATCCTTGAAACGTCGAAACCATTCCCTACATAATTTATCAGTTGGAGCAATGTCACCATAAACTTCGACAAGCATTTGATGACTTCAGCCGCACTTTTCTTCCAATTAAAACAGAAAATCAAAACCTCCCGCAAATGCTGCTTGGTTAACACAAAATTCGACATTTCAAATACAGTAAAAATCAAGATTTTTGTATGAAACTCAAAATGATATAAACTGAATATTATTAGCAGATGTTTAACCTCTCTGAAATAGCCAAAATCAGCTGTCACTATGAACCATTCACAACAGCTGGAGCTATCTTTAGGGAAACGGACCGAACTAATTTGTACTCCCTATATATATATATCTTTAAATGCAATATTTTTCAAAAATTATGCAAACTTTTTATTGGCGCGATTTTAAAGATTTCAAATATTTGAACAGGAATGATAATAAAGAGTTACTTAAAATAGGACATCACTACGAAAGATGAAAGAGCAGACTTTTCTGTAGGAAACGGTACTTCACCAATTCATCATTTTATTAATTCCACTTTCCACCCGAAAAAAATCTAGAAAGATATATGAACATCGAAAAATCGCAAAATTTCTTTCTTTTGCAACTACTAAATTAGCTGAACTAATTAAAAGTCTAAGATTTTGCACAACAGATTGCATTCTCAAACTCATTAACATCAGTAAGTTTCGTTAAAAGAACGTCCAAAACATAAAAATGGCTGGTTCACTTTCACATGGAATGCTCCATGTATGTTCCAAAATTTTAATTTTTTCAGAAATTTCAGGTACGGTTGTTCCTGAATCAATTTTTAAATAAAATTTTGCTTTGAAAAATGCACTTCACATTTTCACCTTGCACCCTATTTTGGCTTATTTTACAGGCATACAGACGAAATACTGCGCTTTTTATAATCTTTCCCAGATGAGTATTCTTGTTAACGAGTAAATGCTCTCCACCGCAACTCTCTGTTGACGGAGATGTGTACTATTCACTCGCAATTTTCATGATTATACAAGGAATATTCATACAATATTCTAAACATTTCATCGACATTTATATATTGTGTGACAATTCTTTCACTGTGCCGGAATATTCGGTACATTGGGGAACGAATCAAACTTTCTATAAATATTTAGCATTAGCTGGGTAATAAGCCCTATTTTTCTTCAAAAAATTCATTTTGGACTCTTTCGTTCTTGGAAGTTGTTCTTATTCTCTTGAAAGATTCTGAGTGACATAATATTACAGAGTATTGCCACATCGAGCAAAAATAAAAAAGATCATGATCAGTATTAATTACATTAATGAATCTAAATTATGAACGACTATAAACTATATTTTGATTAAAACTAATTAATTCTTATTCAAGTAATGACTCATAATTCCAATTAAATGTCATATATAAATAAATTTGAAATTGTTAACTTAAATATTTATTATAGAGAACATTCACAAAAGTATATACGTTTTGTTTTAAATTAATGGTTTATTAATATGTGCTCATACGTATATTTATTTCATTTTTTAAATATCCTGTATTTTTGATTGTCTGAGATTCTTTGCTTATCATATTTTTAGAATCCAAGCAGTTTATTTGCTACAAACTGCTACTTAATTTCTAAGATATTTTTTCAGCGTGGTTTTTAGCACCCAAACATTTGTGCTTCTGTGTCTCGTGCGGAGAATCGCAGTGTAGGAGTTATACGTTGATGATCATCATGAAATTAATTGACGATAAAGAATTCACATTGATCATTAATATTAATTATTTTAATATATTATTGTGACTTAATTACTTAATGAGGTACAAAACTTAATATTAACTTATAGAAAAAAAAATGTACTTGAGAAAAAAATTTAAATATAACTCATGAAAATATTTTACATTGTTTTCATGAAAATGAATTTTCAAAAATGAAAATAAGAGAAACGGTTTCCAATGATCTTGAGCTTAACAAATATTATCTAGAACATGATCTTGAACAATATTTAAGAGATTTTAGCCATCGTGTCGGTCAGATATCTTGCGTAATGCTAATATCGGCGGTAACTTTCAAGCATCGTAACTCAAAAAATACTTAATGAAAAAATATTTTCTTATAGCGTTTTGGAAAACTCTCGACACTATTAGATTTTGGAATCAAAAGTAGGTGTCCTTTAATTTAAAAAATCGATGTAACATTGACCTTAGCGACGCCATCTGACAAGGTCAAACTGATAAGAATAGTAAATAGATCTTTTTGAACCCTACAACTTTTGTCTCAAACATTTTTTATAATATTTATATTTTTTTAGATATTCAAGTGTCCCGACTTTTTTGGACACCCTGTATAAATACGTATTGGAAATAAAACTAAATGTTTCTAACTATGCATTCTGTTACTTATCTATTCTTTTTTTATTTATTCTACATTTCATATAGAATAATCAGTCACATGACTCCGCACCGCAGTGCCGTCCGTGGATCCAATTTCTATCTGCACGATCTGCTCTTAAAATGGCTCTACAGGTTTCAATTTTGCGAATTCCGGCTTAAAATTTTACGACTGTATTTTTAATACTTAAAAATTTCAGAAAATGTTATTAACAAAAAGTAGATTTTTTTTTACCCAACAAGATAGAAAGCTTCCTTAAGTATCTCTAAGATTTTAAATAAATCTCTGAAGAATGAAATCTCACTTTTAAAGATAAAAAATTGAGCCATTCGTTTTTAAGATTGGCTTTTTTTATGAGATTCCACTCCAAAGAATTTAAAGATCAGCATACAAAATACAAAATACATATAATACATGCGTATTCTAATGCGTGTTCAGTACATATACATAAATATATTTGGATTTCTTAAATATTTGTCTTCAATATTTTACTTTTCAAAAAGTTGTAAAAATAAAATGTCGGACGAACTGCAAATTCTTTGAAAATAGACGGCGCATAACATTATAGATAGTATTCTAATCTAAATTCTGACGAGAGTCAACTGTCTAAAGCAAGCTTGACATATTTAAAGGAGGGAAATTCCAAAAAGAAAATATATCAGTCTCAAACGAAATAATTAATTTCATGTAACGTATTTTACAGCGCGTACCAGCGAGATATTAAAAGATCATCGGTCCTGGGCAAATTTTCGGTGGCTATCAACGGCGCTCGGGGATAATTGAAGAATGATGACGTTACCGACAATTAATAAAAATTTGATTTGAAATATGATTATTTAATAAATATTTCGATAATACATTATTAAATTCGTAATTTTTTATTATATAAATGCTGTATAAATAAGTATGCATATTTTTAATGCTGTAATATTTATATTGTCGAAAAATTACAACTTTTTTTCTGTAGTTATCATCTCTATTAATAATGAAATTCAGATGATATCATTAAAATCACAATTTTAAATAAAAATTCAAGTATTATTAAGTTTTAAATATATGTACATGTCTACGAAACTAATAAATCATGAAATTAATATCATACTACTAATTTCTTATTCTTAATTACTTAAATTTTAACGAGCATGAGAATTTTCATAAGCGCCAACAGTCTTTAATAGTATCTCGTAGGTGCAGCGCGCGCCGTGATGATTTAAATCGCGCGCCGGAAGATGCATATGCGTGCGTTCGCGACGGCTAGCATTGCAGCGGCGAATTCTCGAGGCTCGAAGTCTGCCGAAGATAGGCCATCTGGCCATAAGCATAGGGAACGAGCCCGAGCAGCAGTGATCGGACTGACACACGGAGTACACGAGAGTACGGGACACTCTCGTGGCCTTGCGCTCGATCTCGCTCGCACACAGTTAGTGTCCATTCATTCAGTGTCGTTGAATTCGTCGCGAGTTCTTCACGGAGCATCCGGCTTAACCGTCGGCCACAATTGTCGCAGTGATTGTGAGAGAGAGCGAGAGAGAGAGAGAGAAATAAAATGCGGTATCGCGCGAGATTCCGGCATTGCATCCCGTGTCCGTGGCTTCGCGAGAACGTTGTCGTGGCCGCGGCCACGTTCTGCTGAGATATGCGCGGTATGCCCGATCTGTCCGCGTCATTCCGCAGTGTGTTTGTGCGGGTTAATCTCAAATATAGCGCGAGTGTTCGCTACCGCGTGATAGTATATACAGGTAGAGTGTGGGGTGCGAATAAAGGAGAAAAGAGAGGACGAGTGTATGTTCGATTAGGAGAGGCAGGAAGAGATATCCGTGTATTATAACGAGCATTTCCGCACGTCAAGATGTCGTCGTCCGGACATAGCAGTCGCACTCGCGCCGTCCACATCGGCTCGATCTTCCAGAAGCTACACGGTCGCTTCGCGGACGCGATGACGCCGCCTAAGCTCTCAACCGACAAACGTACACTCGACAAGACCTGGAAGCTAATGGACAAGGTCGTGAAACTCTGCCAGCACCAGCGTATGAACCTTAAGAACTCGCCACCATTTATCCTCGATATTTTGCCCGACACCTATCAGCGATTGCGGCTCATCTATAGCAAGTATGAGGACCGTATGCAGATGTTGCACAGCAATGAACACTTCTGCGTGTTCATCAACAATCTGATGCGTAAGTGCAAACAGGCGATCAAACTGTTCAAGGAGGGTAAGGAGAAGATGTTCGATGAGACGTCGCACTATCGCCGTAATCTTACCAAACTCAGCCTCGTCTTCAGCCACATGCTGTCCGAGCTGAAGGCCATATTTCCCAATGGAATGTTCGCCGGCGATCAGTTTCGCATCACCAAGGCGGACGCGGCTGAATTCTGGAAGGAGCGCTTCGGGAACAGGTATGTGTCGCCACGCTTTTCTCCTTTAATCGCAACCCGAAGAAGCTAGCTTCGCCGAGGTGCATTCGTTGCTTTCATTCCCTTCGTTTTTTTTGCGGCAAGTTCTTCCACGATATTTGATGGTTGCTAGATGATTCTCGAGAAATGACTTTCGGTCATAAAATTACAGATCCAAAATAGCAAAAATGTTTTGGTTATATCAATAAGTATAAACAAAATGCATTTTTATCATTCAGAATTCTTATCGTAATTGAATTCTATCTCGATTAGATGAATGTTTGATAGATTCGACTGTAAGAACATCTGATTTGTATCTTTGTGGTTGTTAAATCTACCGGATTTATTTACAGTTAGATTTGTTTTTACGTATGTTTTCTAAACTCGCAAAATATTCGAGATTGCGCTGTACTTTTAGCCAAGATTCCAGAAAGTCATTCTTCATGATATACATATTTTAGAGATTTAAATTAGAAAAAGGAACAGAAAACCACTCTAGTTATTGCTTCCCGCAATATTACTTATAACAGAGAAAAACCTAAAAACGCCTTTTGAGCCCGTATCAGACTAGAAATTGACAATGAGATTAAATTTGACCAATCAAAACAAAACTAAGGCTCAGTTCCACCAATGTAAGATTAACTTTATCAACTCGGTTTAATTTACTGTTTTTTTTTTAAATTAAAAAAAGATAAACAGTAATAAATTAAACCGAGACAGCATTTACTGTCCGGGTGCGTTCCAACATATTTGGCGCTCACAACGTTCGTGGGCATTAATTATCTTTGTTTAACATTTGATAAACAATAAGAATCAAATGATCATTTCATGGACGATACATTAGTGTTAACATATCGCTGGAACGTACCATCTTTTTGTAATTAATTAGAAAAAGATGAACAGTAAATTACAAATGTTATAATAAAGTTAATCTTACATTATGTGTGTGATGAAACTGAATCTTCATAAATTAGATTAATATATTTCTTTTTTTTCTGATTGGTCTTTTTAATTTCAATTTGAATCTCTAATCTGATCGGCTTTAAGCCCTTTAGACAAATTCGCCGCGGTTACATGACCGAACAACTCTCTTTAAATCAAGTGTCAAAGAAACTTGATACGGCATACTGAAGAGATTCAGAATTTGAGAATTGTTAGAATGAAAAATGATACTTAATTCTTGCTTTGACAAACATCGTCAATTTTTTAATGTATTGTAATAATCCGGCTCCTGGGATCGAAAAATCTCAAGACCAAATACTCACTTGCATTTTAAATCAGAGTAGATTTAATCCCTGCGGCAGATTTTGCAGTACAGAGTTTGAAAATTCGAGAATTTGTGTTAAACTTAAAGAACAATAAAAATTCTACCTTTTGCAGGCATTATTAATTTTAACATAAGTTGGCTAAAATCGAAGGAGACTCGAGATTATGATACATTTTTTAATCAGATCTTAAGGAAAATTCATTCTCCCTGCGAAAAGTTTTCGAGCACAAAATGAAGTAAAAAATGGATGTTCCAAATTACTAAAATTGGAAAGTATAAATTATGTTAATCTTGATTTTATAAATGTTATCGTTTCGTATATATATCTCAAAGTTAATTAAAGAAAATCGATTTTCCCAAAAAATTTTGCAGTCTCCTATGATCTTAAAATCCAAAGATTATCTCGTTTGGAAAGATAATATTTTTATCTCAGCAAACGTTCTCAACTTTTGTGTAGCAAGTTTGACTGCGATGATCACGACGGATTCGAAGTTTCCACTATTTATTCATTTGTTTCGTTGAGGATACTATTGGGTTGTCCGGAAAGTTCGTGCCGATATTGAAGGAAAATTGAAACGCAGAAAATTTTAATTTAATAAATGTATACTAAAATTTAAATTTTAGTCGGCACGAAACTTTCTGGACAACCTAATACATCGATTTTCATAAATGAATTCTCCGCAGAAAATTCCATTTTCATTACTGGAATATATAGGACTATAAAAGTTCTCGGTACTAGAATCCCAGAAGGGGAAGGGAGATAAAGGGAACTTCTGCTTTAATATTTTATAAGCATTGTCAATTCTTGTGCAGGACTATTTGAAACTTTGCTCTTCGTAACTTGACCTTTCACCACAGTTCAAAAAAAGATTCATCGACTTCCTTGAGAGAGAGAGAGAGATTTATAAAGCTCTTTCGGAATTAACACGGCAATGCTTTTGCCTCGAGGTCGCTAAACTTTCCTAAGCTCTGAAAGATTTAAGGATATAATTTGGTTGTGTTGTATTGTCCAGGTCCTCTAATATACTTGTCGTGTACAAACATACAATTTCATTGTAACAAATTTATCGACTTGAGGTAGATGACGAATCTTTCCCAGAGGAAGGAACCTCCGATCGGAAGACTAACGGCAATGTCTCGCACTAAGTAAATAGATCCTCCGATCACATCTCCGCTCCGATGCAATATTATTACGCTCACTTAATTCATGGTTTCTTCCTCTCCCTTCGTTTCTCTCGACTTTTCTTGATCTTCCCAACCTCTCATGGCTTCTGTCCATTTCCAATCGTACACAATTTGTGAAATAACTAACATCTGCACGTTCGTCCTGCACGTGTTCACGAGACCTTCGGATGAATGTGCGTAAAAAACAAATAATAAAGCCCATGACATATATAAGAACGTAAATCGTAACACGTAAGCAGTAAGCGAATTAGTCAATCACAGTTAGAGATGGTAATGCCAATAACGAATCCAATGTTATGATTTTCTTACTGATTACGCTTTACGTTTTTTTATGTGTTCCCGGCTTAAAGGTGCGTAAGCGGAGCTCGCACGTGCGCACAACCTAACCTAACCTAACCTAAAAATCATGCATATCGTGGAGCGAGGACAGGAGAAGGGGCATAAAGGACTAAGAGGAGGAAGGAAAAACAGGAAGCTCACGATTGGTGAATGAGCGAGACGACACTGCGCGGGCGGACATCTATCGTTGATATTGACATTATTATCGTACACCGAAAGGCGTGTCGGCTCGTGTGCAATCATGAGTTCTTTCGTTCCATAGAGAATGCGTTTTATCGACCGGAAGTCGGGCGGAGCATAAGGTGGTGATGTATCAAGAATTTTTGTGCACGTAGAAGAGAGGGAGAGAGAAAGAAAAATAAAAAGAAATATTATAGCATATATTTTAATCTTGGGACAGATCCTCTGAGAATATAATACGATTGCAATGGTATTTTAGGTCTCCTCTTTGGTGCAGCTGAATACTCATTTTATTTAAATAAAATACAAAATACAATTTTACTTAAAATAAGATTACTTTACCATTGGAACTATTAAAGTTTGGCGAGAAAGTTAAAGTCTGTTTTTTTTAGCACAGTATTTTTTTCTTTTTCTCTCCAATGTGAAAAGAAACAGAGGAAAGATGAACCATTCAAGAAGTTATATAAGAAGATATAAAAAAGAACAAGTCTCTAGAAAGAAAGTTTTAGAGCATCCAATGCAGCAACAAAAAACAGGCCTCTTATTATATGTTAAGCAGAATTAACATAATTGACAGAGTTCCGGCTCTCCTTCAGGAGTTCCAGCAGATTTTTAAAAACAGAGACCCATATTCAGAACGTGCTTTTATCTCTAAAATTCTACAGTATGCGTAAATTATATCATGTTAGTGCGTCATCATAGAGCGAATTCTGAATACAGAGTTTCCAAACGAATTCTGATGATTAGTGCAAAATATCCATCAAAGGATCCATCTATGCATTTTCGCTTATTGTCGCTATATTTATTACAATCTTCTTTATTTTAATCATCTAAATCTGGAAGAAATAGAACAGAGATCAATTTTATTTTCTTGTAATTTTGTTATTTTCAATATTATTCAATATTTGTGTTATATTAACAAGTTGCAGCTGAAATTAAAAGTAATAAGATCTAAGAAAGTACGATTAAAAGTTTAATAACATTCGGCTAGTTCCATCGCGGCTCGAAAATTTTTCGTATCTCGATATTTTTGTCCAGAAACGAGAAAAACTTATAACTATATTATGTAAGTTCTTCTACCTCCCTTTTTTTTTCGAGATTACGAGTGTTGGTGTTACTTTTATAAAGTCAGTGAAGAAAGGACAGGACAGGAGTGGGAGGAGAAGAGAGGAGAAGAGAAAAGAGAAGAGAAGAGGAAGAGGGAGGGAGAAGGGAAGGGAAGCGGTGTGGAGCAGAGAGTGGAATGTCGCGCGCTCTAATGTCAATCGCGTGTGTTTGATCTGCAATGTCGCGATTTAATGTATTCGGCGATAATAAACGAAGAATGCTTTATCCGGTCGGACTCGCATTTAACCATCAACGTCGTCGACGCGGCGACTGCAAACTATCGTCGCACTGGCGCGCCTACACGCATGGCACACACATGCATAAGCACATAGAAGACAAAGGCGATTGCCCCTCCCCCTCTCCCTATAGCGCGTCGTGACACGTTGAAATGGCAAAACGCATTCTCGGCTACGTGTATGCGGAGCGGCGTGCAAGCCGAGAAATAGCAGATACCGCTGCATTAGCATAAAACAACTTCCGGTGTGATTCCGCTGGTTCCTGAAGCGTTGCAGGGATACGCTCGGGCTACAAGCGACGTCCGGCCATATTCGGATTCCGTTATGAGTTACAATTATCGTCATTGATGTTTCGAAGCCGTTTATCATGTCGCATCGTTTGTCCGGACATCTAGGAGATGAATGGAGGAATTCTTTATATGTACCTTGTAACACTCGTTGAAGTTAGCACTTCAACATTAAAATTACATAAGTAGTTCTGATTGAAATACCTGTGTTATTTTGAAAAAACTAAATCCCATGCAATTGAAAATTAAAATTTAGCCAATCAGAAACGTATTAAATTTAAAATTAAAGTTATCTTACCGGTTGAATTCTAATTTCTAATTTGCAATCTTCAGTTTTTAATGTATGCTGGTATTTTAAGGCTGTGTTCCAAAATTTACTATCAATGCTGAAAATTTATGGTCCATGTAATTGTAAAGATTTTCAGCGTTCTCTCTCTTTCTCTCTCTCTCTCTCTCTCTCTCTCCCTCTCTCCTTCCTCCTCTCTTTCTGTCTCTGAATTTTGGAACACAACATTAGTTTCTTCAAAACGAATTTCTTCAAAACGAGAATTAGAACTATGGAATTTTAATGTTCAAGTGCTAATTTTACATGCGTCTTATAGTATCAAGTCTTACGATGAATTCAGTCGTACTACATTGGATTAATGGGATATTTGAAATTAGCACCCAATAATACGCAGGAATTCTGATTAGAGTTCCCGTTTCCTTTTGACGAGACGAAGAGTTCTATATAATTTATAACAAGAGTTCCTTAATAATTGTTTTTAAATAATTTTTTTTTAAATGGGAGGGGGGAGTGCTAACTTCTTATCGAAAATCGAGATCGAATAATTCCAAGCGGTCCAATAATTTTATTTCGAATACCTAGAGTTCCTGATGTATAAAAAAAAATTTTTTTGAATAAAAAAGAATTAAAAGTTTTTGAAAAATCAATTTTTAGATACAATAATTCTGATTAGAGTTCCTGCTTCCTTTTAACGAGATGAAGAGTTCTCTACATTTTTTAACGCGAGATTCACTTAATAACAATTTTTAAATAATTTTTACAAAATAGGATGCTAACTTCTTATCGAAATTCGAGATCGAATTGAAAGCATTATATATGTTTGTCTACATCACTTTTGTCGACAGTTCGTTTGCGCACAAATATTACCGCTTACAGGTCGATTGTCTATACTTTTACGCACAAATAAAAGACTTTCAGAAACGAAAGTCACATTTGCTACATATATTATTGCCTACATGTATTATTGTCTACATGAATTATTGACCTCTATGAAGTTGGCATCTCATTTTTCAAAAAATGAAATTTTGGTCAAAGTTCCGAATGCACCCCGAAGAGTTCTGGAGTTCCTGCCCAAAATTAAGAATAGTTCCGGCGAATTAATATAAAAAAAAATTAAAAAATTTGGGGTGCTAACACTTGCTTCACAAAACGAAGAACGAAAAATCGCGATATCTTCTAAACCATTAAACCTTAAATGATAATAACTTTTGATAGAACTCTTGGAGTTCTATCCAGAACTCTCAACAGAACTGCCGTAATAATGTTAAAAAAATTTTTGTCCCTCAAATGTGACAGAATCAGATATTCAAAAAATTATAATATCTTTTAAACCGTTGGTCCTAAAGCTTCGAGCGTTAATAACTTTCGTTAGAACTCGCGGAGTGCTACCCAGAACTGTCGACGGAATTGCCAGAACTTTAAAAAAATTTTCACCCCTCGGGTGTTAGAAATTTTCGATTCAATAAACGAAAAATCGCGATATTTCTTAAAATTTCTGTTGATCGTTAATAACTTTGATCATTAATAACTTTGAGCGTTAATAACTTGTGTGTGTGTGTGTATGTGTGTGTGTGTGCGTGTGCGTGTGCGTGTGCGTGTGTGCGCGCGCGCGCGCGCGTTTGTCTGACATGATCGAATGTGTTTGATGAATTGTGATTGTGATGGAATGTGATTGAAATCATTGATTGATAACTATTGAATTTGTTAAAAATGTTTTTAACTGTCTTTGTATATAATTTCAATTCTGTGTACCTACCATGGTACAATATATGATTAAATGTGGTGCTACTTCTTCATCATCTGATGCTGTTTTCCGCTTAGTCATCATGTCATCATATAATATCATTGAGTGTCATATACGAATGCTATATAGTGCCCGTTATTTTTGTCGCTGGCATATTGATAATATGATACTACATCAGCTAGAATGTAATTGTTATCATTCATGTTCAATTTTTTGGATTTTATAGATCCAAATACCGCACTCTATTTCTCGATACCAATGGAAGCAGCATATTGTCCGTAAAGACACTGCAATCTATGAATAAATGCGATTGAAAGATAAATTTTTCGAGAACATTTTCACCTTTCTTGCATGTTGAGGCTTTATCGTAATTAGTGTCTATTATAGCGTTCTATAGAGTTCTAACGAAAGTTATTAACGCTCGAAGCGTTAGGCCCAACGGTTTTAAAGATATCATAATTTTTTGAATATCTGATTTTGTCACATCTGAGGAACAAACATTTTTTTAACATTAACAGTTCTATGAAGAGTTGAGAGTTCTGGATAACACCCCAAGAGTTCTATCAAAAATTATTATCATTTAAGGCGCTAGGTTTAATGGTTTAGAAGATATTGCGATTTTTCGTTCTTAATTTTGTGAAGTTAGCATCCCAAATTTTTTAATTTTTTTTTTTATATTAATTCGCCGGAACTATTCTTAATTTTGGGCAGGAACTCTAGAACTCTTCGAGGGTGCATTCGGAACTTTGACCAAAATTTCATTTTTTGAAAAATGAGGTGCCAACTTCACAGAGGTGAATTATTACCTATAAGGTTGATTACCTACAAGCATTTTTGCGCACAAATAAAAATTTTAGAGACGAAATCACATTTGCCTACATATATTATTGACTACAGTCAGTGCCATAATAGCATTAGAAACTAACCTAGACTATATTTAGGGATGGCAAGTTTAGAGGGAGGAAGTGATATTTTTTGAAAAGAAGTTCTAAAAACATAATCATTTTTTGTAACACGAATGATTGAGAAAATTTTTCATTAATCACTAGAGATTTGTTCGTGTCGCATGTTCCACTATGCTCTAACTATAGCTCCTACAAGCGCATTAGGTCAAAAAAACGTATGTATTTTACGGCATTAATTTTTGCGCAAATGAACTGTCGGTAAAAGTGATGTAGGCAAACGATTTGTAGGCAAAAAGTTCACTGTCTAGGAATGGCAGAAATCTTTATCCGACCCTACAGCTCAATTGTCTACGAGCACTTTTTCGCATAAATATCTCTTATAAAAATTTTTCACCGTTTTCAATCCACGCGAACGGTTTGTTTGATGAAAACAACACTGTATTCCACTCATTGAATATGACTCCATTTTTAGATCGCGAATAGGAACTCCATAAATATGGGTGATTAAAATGGATTGCACTCATACAGCATATGAGTATATCTGAGTAAAAACGTATATATTATGAATAGTAAATACGTTCTATGTAAATTTGAGGCGAAAAAACGTATTTACGAGTGCAAAATACTCGTTTAGTATTCGTCACTCACAACCGATATGAACCTGGCGCTCAACTTTATCAAAAATAAAAATTAATACTGCAGGCCGTTACTTCGTTTGTTTGTACCGATCATTATTTCGTTTGTACCTCAAA
>Ga0157363_1002871_pt1 | contig 15361 bp, 9 predicted proteins | sample AttsexASBM1_FD_111477 | JGI IMG/M metagenome (GOLD analysis project Ga0157363, IMG submission 111477) | Fungus gardens microbial communities from leaf cutter ant in Ribeirão Preto, State of São Paulo, Brazil - Atta sexdens ASBM1 | ecosystem: Host-associated > Fungi > Mycelium > Unclassified ...
TAATATATATATATATATATATATATATATATATATATATATATATATATATATATATATATATATATAATATATATATATATTATTTTATATATATATATATATATATATATATATATACATCAATAATATATATTTATTTTTCTATGTGCTACATAGACGAATCTATATGTATAGATTATAATACTATACATAGTACAGAGCAATCGAGAAAATCTTTTCACGGTCACTACGAAATCACGTGGTACACGTACGTGTAGCAACAGGTGTGACGCAACAGGTAATCAAATGCCGGTTACGATTTGTTCTTCGTCGAATCGATTGTCTTTCTGTACTTGCTGCAATTTGAAATTACAATCCCTATGCATACGATTTTTTGATGATCGCTTTAGTGATGAATGCGACGAGCTTACTTGGATAATATTTAGAAAGCCAATTACGCTCGTGCGTTTTTAGCCTTGCATATAAAACATATTTCTTATATATAAAAATTACGATATAAAAATTATAAGGGATGAAATATTCGTTAAGTTACTATCGCAAACAGAGGATAAAACAGAAAGTACATATCACCGCGTAAAAAATTCACGTTACGGCTAGACAGTGAAATGAGTTCCGAGCGAAATTTCATTGGATTCCCTTCTGATTTTACCGATTCCGCATATAAGACACGAACGGAGAATCTTTCACGGAATTGTCGACGCTTTTTCCGCGAGGTTCCAGCGAGCGATGATGATGAAGAGTGCGCATTTACCTGCCTTAGCCGCGCGACAGGTGGTGTGTGACACGACTTAAGCCGCGTTGCGAATCTGCCTGAGGACCTTGACGCGGCTTTTTTTCCCTGACATTTTCTACTTGTGCCTTCGCAAAGTCCGTTTCCGGTTGGTTCTGTTTCTCCGTTACGCTCCTCTCTTCACTCTTCGTCCAGTCGTCGCTGTACTACGTCGTCATCGTCGCGCCGCGCCGTGCCGCGACGAAACGGGCATTTCGCTCGGCAAATGCGCCTCCCCGTGACTCTTATCCGCGACGCTTTGCGGCCTCCTGTTCTTGCACAGGAGGAGGTCGTTGCTCGTTGCCAAGCAGTTGCTTGCCACGTGTATGCGGCGCCTCCGTGAAAAATAAAGGGAATACGGGCGGGCTGCTAGTCTCGTAATAGTTACACGAAATAGAATTTCAGCTAAGGAAATTTAATAACGACATTAATGTAGATTATTTTACAAACTGTGTGCATGCTGTATTTAGAATATGTTATTTTTCAATGCTTTAGAAACGAAATAGATTGTGAAAAGTTCATCAAGTGGATATAATATTTCTTATAATTAGCTAGTGTGTTTGATGAATATATCCAATACTCGAATAAATGAATGAATAATGAAAATATAAAAACAAATATAAATACAATTTTTTTGTATTCATGAAAAATGAATATACACTTTTTATTCTGTTTGAATGAATATATTTGTGAATATGATTACACAAATATTTTTGATTACGCATTCCTATCCTGAGATCATAACCTTACTTAATACATTCTTTAGCAAAATCTTGGGCAATAGTTTTCATTTTCTCCTTAAAACATATTTTTAACAAACTTTAATCAAGCTCAGAGGCAGCACATCTTATGGATTGCATCAGCAGTTAAGCGATTACACTTACAGGCAAGTCAGAATCATAAAAAATATATGTTCTATATGTACGTTTGCATCAGAAACTGATGGATTATCTCTCTGATGATCTTGCTAAAGTAAGGTAATTTGGATATCTTCGTGTAATTTTATATTCAAATTAAAATTTTAAGTAAAAGAATAAAGGTATAGTACAGAATACAGAATACAGAATAAAAACAATAAAACAGATTATCTTTTACACAAATGTTTGTGTATCTGAATATTTACTATAAGTCACTAGTTATGATTAAGAGGAAAGGTTCGGGAATTTTCTTTTAATTTACATTTTATTTAAATAAATATACTTGTAAAATAATATTTGTAAAATAATCATAAAATATTCATGAATAAATATGTATTTTTTAATACCCACAGTTTCAAATAAATATATTAATAAATATTTTTTTAATGTAAAAATTTTGAATAAATAAAATTTGTAGCTCAACTTGTTTTTTGTATTCAGCAGACACACTACTTTTTACACTTTTATTATATTATACGTCTGAAAGATTGAGAAAATAATTCTCTCTTACATGCAGTGCTGGCGATGATGGAGCGGACGATGTTGGTAACAAGTTGCTCGGTCCATGTAAGTTTCTCCAATACATACGTGTTCGATGTTTATAAACTGATAGCCGGCGTCAGTGAACGTTTTAATGCCACGGATACATGTGCAACAGAAAATGATTTCCTAGGCTTATCGCGTGATAAGGCCGGACGCTGTGTATGACACGGGAGCTCCACGGGCCTATTGCTTAAATCCCCCGTGAATTCTTCCAGTGCCATTTACAGAATCCAAGCCAATAGAGAAGCCAAATCATTTGAGGAGTTTCCATCTTGGTTACGCCTTGTTGGAACCCTGACAAAGAAACTTCGAAAGGTAATAATCGATACCAGTGGCCTTCGAGAAACGGTATGTTGCAACATTTGGCGTTCTCCAGATGCACGCGCACGATCGATAGAAGTCGCTCTACTGAGACTTTATCTGCGACAATAATTATAATTTGTAAAGTATAATTTGATAGCTGTTCTTTAGCGAATTTTCCTATAGCTAATATCGATTCGACGTCCCATTAGAAGACAAATTCAGAATAAATCAAAAGAGAAAGATATAGTAGTGTGATAAAGACCACGAACATTGAACAATCGTAACGAAACGATAGGAAGGCTATTAATCTCTATACAATTACGATAGCGGAAATAGATTTAGTATTAATTGCCCATTCCCACCAATAATCTAAGTTTACTTTGAAAATTTCGAATCGTAAATCACAAGATAAAAATGAGAATCAGTTTAATTTGTCTTCGCGAAAAAGAACAGAGCTCGAAAAAAACAAAGTTAAAAGGATCGTCGAAGCGTAATCTTTGGAGATAGTTCAAAGTCTGTCGACTATTTCTTTCCCCCTTCTTGTTCTTCCGTCACGGATCGATGACTCTTCCCGGAAGCCGCGTCTGCTAGATCTCGCGGAGCGCGCCATGATTTGTTCTCCAGGCGTTCTCCACGCTCGTCCTTCAAACTCCATGTCTCAGGTCTCTCCTTCTTTCTCTATCTTTACTCGCTTCTCGATTTGTTCGCTCCCACCCACAAAATTGTTCCCACCGATTCTTCAAGTTCGATCAGAGCCGTGCTGTCGGCTTTTTCATGTTAGGATGTGCCTTCTATCCTCTCCGTTCTTTCCCGCAGGCTATAATCTAGTCAAGAGAGTATCCATCTATCTATTCTTGTCTTTCCCTCTTTCCTCATTTTTATTACACAATGTATAAAAAATCACAAGTATCTTTCCTTACAAATTTATTTATAAAAATTTGTTGAAGTTGATTTTTCTATACAATAAACAATCTTTGCTAATAAAAAGATTGACTTCAAGTCTAATTAAATGCTAGAAGTTATCGATATTGATATCGATATCAAATCTTGCCGCGAGCGTTTAATATGTTTTTTTTTATATTACTAATTTTTACGATCATCTCGTGGTAATCAAAGTACAACCAATGAATAACCAACATGGTCAAAATTATAACTCTTATTATCGTATCATTTACGATAATTGATGAATTACTGATGAATAAGCGAATATTAAAAAACTAACACCTTATGCGAGCTTTCGCATCGAGATCGCAATTCTAATCCTTTTTTTTTTGCCTTTAATGAATCTTGTAGTCGAGCAGTTATAGCGCAGCTTGATTTAATTCGTTTCACGCTGATTAAGATATAATCGATCCACGACCATCAAAAATGATCGAGATGAGGTTTATGAAGGAATCAATTTTACGTATAACGTGGCGAAATAATTTATTTACGGAGCAAGAAAGTGTATATCCGAGGGAGTAACATGCGTTCCTTCAAGTTTTCCCGCCTGGTTCTCACGATTCAAATCTTTTCAGTGCACCGTGTATATACTTGCGATTCTTCGCCGACTATCTGCAAGTCTCTCAGTTCTCAAGCCATTCTTCCGGTCATGCCATCATTCTGGTTCTCACGGTTTATTCGAACATCAAGAAACACGGCATGGAAATAATGTTGCTCGCAGAAGTCTTTTAATACACAGTTAACGCTCTGTACAATGATTATTACTTTGGAAATAATCTGATCGCATTCCTCCATTCAGCTCCGTTGGTGCGATTTTTGTTGGCTCGTCGGCACATCTTATCGAGCCTGCACAGTCGTAAAAAAAGATGTTAAGTATGTCAGTCAAAGTTATTCATCGAAGTCATTCGACAAAAGATACGCCTTTTCTGCCGTGTTTCTTTCATAAAATTTCAATTACTAGAAAATTATTTCTTTCTACAAGTATTTTATACATCTTCATTATAACCTCATTCAACAGAAAAATTCATTTAACAGAAAAAATTTTGTAAATTTACTTGAGAGAAGAATTTATGTACACATTTGACGTATAAACTTTATTCTGTTCCAAATAATATTTTGATAAACAGAGCCAATTTTAATAATAAAAAAATTTTCTTACATTAATATGTAAGAAATAAATGTTAATATTATTAAATATCAATTACGTTATATAAATTTTTCCTTTTAATATTAAAGGCATAGAAACGAAAATCTCATTAAAATTGTAAACACTGTTTTTGTTATATCAAATTACGTTGATTACACAGATTACAGATTTTAATATTCAAAATTCTCTCTTTTTCTTATCCGTCAGGACATTAAGTCAGACAAAATTTGTGTGTGCCTCGTAAATTGAGATGCAACGATTGTGCTTTCGGGTCGACGAGGTCTGTTGATTTGTGTAAATCAAGATACAATGGTTGCGAAAACACAAACGCGTGTCCGGGCGTGTTTAAGCCCCCATTTTGCGATCTCGTAACTCTTCGAACAGGTTTTGTATGACCTCGACTTCTCTTCTCGTTGGAATGCCTGCTTCTCTTCGTCTTTCCACCACGATCCGTGCTACGATCTACCGCGCGATCCCAATCGCTCTTCCGTGTTTCGATCGGCGCATAATGATGAATCTATATCGAAGGCACGTGATTAAAGAGAAAATCGTCCTGATGTCGACGGTCGTGTTCGTGGTTTCTTCATCGTCGAATTACCTCATTAATTTACATCCGCCGATCGAATAGCCGGCGATGGAATATTGATTGCAAATATGTAATCTGCATCTCGTAAGACAAAATAAATAATGAAGAGTGAAATCTTTGTATCGTATTAGAAATCGCTTTCTAATTCGTCGTTTTTTTTCCATTTTATTTTTATCAGAGATTTAGATCTCACGTTTGAAGCACGTAAAAGAATGGTTTATATTTGCAAATTCATGTGATGCGCAAGTATTATTACCCTCGACATCGAGTTGCGAGGAAAAAAATTCAAGCGTTCGAGAACAAAAAAGTTCTTTCTCAGATTAGAGATTAGCACCTTGGTACCATGATGAAAGAATTTCACAGTGATGCAATATCTGGGACGAGAGAATAAATGAATGGAGAAAGAGAGAATAATTGGTGGTGGGTGGGGTAAAGCTGTGAAAACAATAAAATATCAAACGATCCCCGACACACGGGACAAGGGCCCCCCGATACTTTGCGCGCGCTTTGTGACTTTCGAAATCTTATTAAATCACGACGTAGATATGCGCCATTACGAACGAACAATATTACCGCGAGAGTAAAGTCGATAAATTGCGGCACGCGGTGCATTTGCATATTTGCAAAAGTGACATACGCGACAGGCTAAAGGCCAGAAAGCCCGCACTTGTAATTTCGCTCGATACGTGTTCTCATGCAACACGCGGAGTTATGTAATTTCTAACAACCCGGCAGTCACGCTCTTTCCCGGCAGAGAGAGAGAGAGAGAGAGAGAGAGAGAACCTCGCAAGATTATTCACGTAGAGCTTCTTAAGCCGCTCTCGCATGATAAATTCTCGATAACTGCCGCGTTGCATTTAATATAAAATCATTTATAATTTGTATTATTGAACGAAGGCAAGAGGAGGCTGCTTACCTATAAAAAACATTAAGGATTCATCTCATCAGCGAAAAAGTATACTTCCGGATTTACGTAATTGCGAGGGAGGAAAGAGTGTCGAATATTTATCAATTGACGAAATCAATGCACGATTATTCTTTTGCCGACATTAATTTCATTCTTATTCCGCAATTTCTCAGCGTCGATGTTTTTCGCGCCGAGGTCGGAGCCGGCGGATAACGGTCATCGGTACCGGAGGACACTGACCCGATGAAAATCTCGGGTATACAAGAAAGAGAAACCGTTGGGAACGTGCCCCTTCGCAAAGACCCAAAGAAATAGATTTCACCGGCGATCGTTACAATCGATAATAAAAACATCAAGAAATTTAAACGAGATACGATCGTTTTTAGCCTATAGCAATGCGTATAAAGATTGCGTTACAATTTTGCCAGATCTGGAAAAATAATAATGTAAAGTTTTATTCTCGGTACATAAAAAATAATTTGCGGACGCGCACTTATTAAGCAGTACTTGAATGCCAAGCATTTTCCTATATAACTATTTGAATTTTTGCCTTGCTATCGCAAAGTTACTTTACCTGCCGATCGATTTCGATCTAAAAGGGATAAAGATGTCGATCAGATTCAATCAATTCTCCCCCATCTTAGCAATATCCGCTCCTCTTCAATTACCCACGCCCCGCTCTGTACTGAATGAGAATATACCTGATACTGATCAGTATCAGTAACATCCTCTTCTTTACAATCCTTTCCAGACCGGTCGTGCGTCTTCTTTCGCTTCGCAAGTGCGTACTGTGAGAAGATGATCAAAATTTCACTGATGTCAGGTCCATCATTGTTCACATCAAAGCTTTTGTAGCTGAAGCGAGATAAAATGCGTGATCGATTGCTTCTTCTGAGATATAGCTCGCGCACCAATATCCGGTAAGCACAAACGACACGGCAGAGAAATATGTACGCGAGTAAGAAAAGAAGCGGTAGAATATAACGAACAAAGAAAAAGATCAGACCAATCAAAGACGAAGAAGAAGAAGAAGAAGAAGGAGTTATGCGGTATATGTACACAGAGAAAGGGGATAGAAATACGACAGAAAAGGCTTTTGCGTAAAGTCGAGTGCGAGTGCGCGGATATTGAGAGGACTCCGAACCGGTTGCTCGAAGTGACGTGAGTGAACTGAGGCTACAGGCTGGCAGGTAAAGCCAGGTAAACCCCGGCCGACTGGTGGCACACACCAACACGCGGGAGAAGAGGAAGGTGGTCGGCTGGGTGGCTACGCCGCGCCGGCAAAGCCAGCCAGCCAGCCAGCCAGCCGTAGAGACAGTCAGCTCGGTCAGCCGACCTGGGGAGTCAGCCTGCGGCCCCAGGGGCCGCAGGAAAGACGCGCTGTTAGGACGGAGAGGGACCGTGGGATGCAGGATGGCTGCGCGGGCGGCGGGGAAAAGATGAGAGGAAACAGGGAGCGGGCGGGTGTGGGGACCTCGCGGGGCCCGGAGGGAACGTTACCTTGTGAGTTGTGGTGGGACAGAGGGAGAAAACTGAAAAGGTGGGAGCGGCAAGGAGAGACCTGGTGTGCCGCGCTGCGTGTGACTCAGCTCGGAATGAACGAATAGGCCAACAACACACAGCAAAGCGTGTGCGTCGTAAATGTTGTATATACACGTACACAGTGATCCAGAAGAGTCGTCGCTTTTTCCGGTATCTCGTCACCGTAGTGCCAAAGTCCGAGTGGAAGTCCTGCCCGCAATTAATAAAGTATCATAAAGTAACGATTTGGACTTATACAACGTACTCAGAGAGGAGTACGTTGACTCTCGATTGAGCTATAACAATCGCGCGTCTATAACAACGACGCGGAACAAGCATTGTCTCAATAATGATAATGGTTTCCTTCAAACAGGACACGCGCCATTCCTAGATGTACATATAAAGTTGTTCTGGGTAGGATGCTTTTTCAAACGTGTTTAGGAAAGAAATAGGGATGACTCTCGATTCCAAAGGCAGCCGGATAGAGTTTAATGCCGTTCACAGTTATATTAATATTACTGGCAAATGATGATTTTATACGCGCATCAAATCATAATACGTGGTTTACACGCTGATTATATGTATGCGTCGTGGGAATAAGTTTTCATGGTTTATTTAATAACGTTCACGCTGCGCAAGTTTATGTTTGCACGGGCAATAAAATTCCCGACCGCGATTGCGGCAGAGACGGACTTATTTTTTTCTACAAATCAAGACTCGCAGGAAATGAACAATAGTTGTCGGTGATACATCGCTCTGAGAAGAGAGCACATCCTTTTTATTACACATCACTACCTCCATGTATTGCAATCTTTTAGGAGCAAACAAACATATGAGAAAAATGCTCGACGATACATTCCGAAGCGGAACGGATGACGGATCTCGAATTCTCGGTCAAAGTGCTTGATTAGGCGTAATTGGGTAAAAGACGCTCGGCCGTCAACAAGTCAACGAAACTGACCACCCGGTATATCGGATACTAACTATACCTGAATCCAGCAGAGCGTGACTTTTCACGTGTAGTTGCATCGGAGTGGGGCCCGTGACCGTATCCTAGTGTAGAGCAAGATAGACTTTGATAGAATTTACACGGCAGCTTCTGCGAGTCAAGAACCTCTACGAATTATATCAGAACTATATATAATGAACACGAATTACAATGGGTAATCTTTTCTTTTTTTTTTCTTTCTTATTCTAAGCACAATCATCTAATTAGCATATCTATTTGGCGAAGGGACAAATGCTCAGTTGCTATCGTTTATGTATCGTTATGTTATGTATCTCACGAACATAGTGATTATTTCATTCAAAAGGATCATCGTTAAATATCGTTAATGTGACTGTCTCCATTCTTCTCCATTCTTCAGTTGAACAAAATCAAAACACGGCCAGTCCATTTTTTATGAGTTTTGCTATATTTATACCGACAATAACATTATTTCGGTAACTGCTGTAACTTAAATTCCTTGATGACGCAATGTTCTAAGGATAATATAAACACTATAACATAAAAAGTACAGCAAATAATCGCAAATGTTTTCCGAACAATCATTATAGAAGATAATATTAACAAAGAATACAACAAAATTCTTCAATTTAAAAATTATACAATATATTTCATATGACAGTTTTGTGTATTAAGTGGATAATAAAAGTAGACGTAATTTTAGCGATAGTCTTTTGTGTAGTTCTCTAAACATTCGAAATAATACGCAATTGTAATTAGTTAGCAATTATAATTAATATAAGGTTGTATACGAGGATAGTTTGAAAAATTCTTGCCTGACACAGAAATGAACAAGCTGCCATAAATAAAAACTTTTTTGACTTATGACATTTCTTTCTCTCACATTTCTGTAATACCTTACAATCTTCCTGATACTACAATTCATTTAAGTGCAATAAATACATGCTGCTTCTGATTTTACCAAGTATTTGATAATATTCTCATTGTATTTGAGTAGTGTATTTCGCATCAATGTTTTCTTTCTTCTCATATCCTTCGAGAGCGTCTCCTCGTCTAGCGTCTATTGGTACTTCTGAATTACCGTGACCATCGCACAGCGCAACTAGTCTATGTGCAAGAGGAGAAATGCAGCTGATGCGCACGGCTGAGTCCTGAGGTCAGCGACTCGTCGGTAGAGTTAGTGGAGCGCTTAGGCTCGCTTCAGGGATTTTATGAATTGGTATATGAGGAGCATTGAAGAGAAAGGTGGGATGAGAGGGGAAAAATAGCAAGGAAGATAGAAAGAGAAAAATTAAAAAGCCTCTATCTTTCTCTTTCTGATTGCGAGCGAAAAGAAGATATCAAATGCCCATCTCTTTGCTTCACGTCGCGATTTTCAGATTCACTAAAATTCCTTACCATTCTTCTAAGATCTTGATTAAAATTTCCCTTTATTTTTATTCTATCTTTTATATATCTTTTATCTATTATTTAATATAATGTGAGATATCGCTACACAAAAAAATGTATTAAATCACATTTTCAATAGTACTAACTAAACATTTACTCACGGTAAATGAATATTTACTTAATTAACATTTACTTAAAAAAGTAATAGTTAAATTAAATTAATGATCTTTGTACCAAATAAATATATGTTTACATTTAGTAAATATTTATTATTCAAACAATCATTCATTAAGATTTAATATATGGTAGATTTTAGAGAATATGCTAGCTAAAATTGAAAGTTTATTTCGATGACTTCGATGCCGATATGAAATAAAAAATAAATATAAAAAATATATTTATGTTGTACAAAAAATATTTTATGCTACATCTTGCTTATAATTGTTTTCAACATCGCGAGTAAATAGAAATCATTTTATCCATCATCAATCTATTTGTTCATTAAAATTTCACTGCTATAAATTTATATGCTAAACATAGAAGATTGAGACTAACAAGACGAGATCAATCAATCGTAAACAAAGATCAGTCGAACCAAGACAACCAGTTTCACGATAGTAAAAAAAAATTGCTAATATTTGCGCATCGTGTTCCGCGGCTAGGTTTCTGCGTTCCTCCCACTTTGTAGAATCGTTCATGGTGATCGATCTACGTGGTCGACTTCTTCATCATCCGTCTTCCTGATCCCGCTGCCGCGCCTGCATCGTCCGCATCGTCGCGTCGATCTCTTCCTCTCGTCGAGTCTCGTCATCGGTAGCTGCCCGACACCGACAGAGTTGTCGTGATTGTCCCTGCCGCGCGTTCCGTTCTCCCTTCTTCCTTTCTTCGCGCGAGGCCTCCCGCTTCGCTTCACGGTGTTCCGCTCGCGAGCTGTGGACTACGCAGGTGCATTAACCGGACATTCAGCACCGTAACGCTGATCCCGTGGACGAGAAAGAGGGAGCATCTAACTACTAGAGTCTGCCGCTGCTGGAGAACAGATGGTTGGGACGCGAATTCCTTTGGCGCCCCGTTCTAACCGCGGCGCTTAAATCTAGACGCGCGAGCATGCACCGTCGCGTCGTGTTGGTAGTGCGGTCGGCCGTCTCTTCATCGAGGAATGCTACCCTCAACTTTTCTTCGAGATTGAGAAGAAATCGTTGAGAAGAAGCCAAACGAGACGCGGAAGTTACATGTGAAAAAATTTATAAGCACATTGAGAAGTATTCACATTTTCGATAATGCAACAAATGTAATTAATTTTACAATCAATACAAAGCTCAAGAGAACTTCTAACTACGTACGTCTTGTCTTCCATATTTCATCAAAGCATTTTTTTATATTTCAATCTGCGTTTCGTTACGTATTACCTTTTGTATTTTCTTAATATGATTTATTAGTATTTCGAGGCTTAGCAATTTTCTGAGTTTGTAAAAATCTATAGCTAGATGTATAGATGTTTTAGCTGATCCTATTCGAAACGTTATTTCTGTTCATTCGCATTCGTTATTGCCGTAAGGGACTTTACGGATCATTATCGCGTTTGCCACGTTTCCATGAGAACAATCCAACAATACCGCCCACGTGAATTCTACACGAATTGTTGGTGAGCAATGTATGCGCCACGTTCAAACGTTCCTTTCTAAGGTACCTTCGTTGAAGCCATCGCAATCATAAGGCTACTTTTGACCATGACCTAAGATCAGCGTCGTTAGCAGCAAGCGTTAAAGTCCCTACCATACATTCGTTTCCTTCTTAATACCATAAGGCGCTTCGAGTATATCGCCCACGCAAGACTCCGAGATCAGGAGAGTGGACCATCCGCTTGGTACTCGGATTTCGCCTGCTTAACGACCTCTCTCACAACGCTTTATCTTGGATGAATGTAGTTTTAGATGTTATTTGCGCACTCGTTTACTTTTGGGTACCAACCAAGGCCAGACATCCCGTGTCATGTAGATACAACCAAAAGATAGAGGCAATCAAAAGAGTAACACAGAGCAGTATTATATTACAATATTAAGCGAAAAAAATCAAGAAATTTCGACACAAATGAATGAAAAGGGAAATCATATTTGATTAATCTCGATATATTATAGATTAATCTCGATTTGATTTACCTTTTATTTTCTTTTCTAATTTTTTAGAACTAGAAAAAGATAAAAGTAAGTTAAACCAAGATTAAAGTTAATTTATATTGGTAGAAATGAGTATAATAATATTTTTTTAGTGCCTAATAATTCGTGTAAATTTTTACAGTTTCCAATTCATGCAAACTGTTCCATACTTACATTGCTGCAACGTTTGCAATATTATTGAAATGATCTGTACTGTATTAAAATTATTCTGGTATTTAATCCATACTATGTTTATATCAACTCTTTAATCCATACCATGTTTACATCAATACAGTGAGCATCAAATTATTGTGTAATTTGACACTATGATGTTCCATACTTTTTAGAGTATAGAAATGTCTTTTATTTTGAGGAAAATAGTAGATCTATAAAATAAATAAAATCTGTATAAAATTATCAGTCATTTCATCGCAGACAAGAGTTCTTGTCTATTCTGTCACTTAACGATTGCGATTTCGAACAATATTCGTATTAAATTTGATTCGTATTAAATAATGATAAGTAGCAATTCGAATTAGACAGAAACATTTAGTCGCTATCTAACTTTGTTAGATATGCGATGAACATTCGGGATAAATACGGAACTAGTTCTACCGCCAACGAAGCAGCTTTGGCGATATGCCAAAGCAGGAAGCATAATGCACGAGGCGGCAAGTTACCGCCAGGCTTCGACAGGTGCGAGCCGTAATCGGCGGACCACCGGCCCTGAGTGACCGTATGCTTCTTAATGATGATGCGACTTTTGGCGACGTTATAAATAAATTTCGACGGAATAAAACTTGGAATCTCATCGATGGAGATTACGACAGTGGAATACTTGGTAGACGCTTTTCATAATAAATTGATTTCATCTACAAGAGTGAAGAAGAAAATTCTGAAATACGAAAGCTTCGTGCTTAGTAGCAATGTTTATAAAAGTCGAATAACATGTGTAAATACATGTGAAAGAGATGCTTGATGTAAGACAATTTCAATGCGAGTCGTCCTTATTAAATGTATATAAAAGAGATTAATGCCAGTATTCATAGTATTTATTTTAAGACTGTCTTAAGTAATATCTTAAGATGCTAATATGACTATCTGATTGGGTCATGACATCTTAAAATTGTACTCAAGATAGTCTCAAATATAAGAATCGATTATGAGTCGATCTATTGATCTCAGGTAATTTAGCGAGTAGTTTTAGACATATAATCAATTAGACGTCAGATATATGTATTCACAAAATAAATGTATAATGAATATATATGTGACATAAATGTCTCCGCTACAGGTTTCTCTGATGTGATAGATGCTTTGAGAAAAGTTTTTACGACGTCACCTGGATCACGTTTATGACGAGCACCGTTATAACAAACTCGGCTGATCCGCCTGCTTTTATCCATGTCCCGCACTGTGTTAACCACTAAGACCATCATGTGGGTACTGATAGTATTCATAGAAGGTGACAAAAAACGTAAATTTTCTCCCCCTCCCCCTTCTTCCTACCTATGGATTATGTGATGTGTCACTAGGATATCGGCTGCAAAATAATTTGGCTCTTCTTATGGTTGCGACTGATACACAGCACCACAATTTTTTGTTTTGAAAAACAATAGGAATAGACTTATAGCGTTTCGACCGTAGCGAGTTAACTGATCTGAATTGAATTAATGATATCATATGCTCTACTATAGGCTGACGTTATATGTTCTTACCAATAGTAGAGCATGCAACATCATTAATCCAAGATCTAGATCGGTACAAAGCCGCTACCGATTAAAAATGCTATTAGTACGTGTCTTTTTAGGTAAAACTGAGACATTATACGGTCAGTAAAGTATGTATTAAGATCTATTGCTGTGTACGACAAAAATAATGTATGAAAAGGAAGAAAAGCGGAGACACAACTTGTCTTTGCGAGTTCATGTCACTTCACTCGTTATCCCTGACAGATATCACATGAAAAACTGGTTTTTCTGACTCACACGAGAAGAGCAAGATCGCATCTCGCTATCTCGCATCTAACACTACACAGCGTATATTACCGAAAACATCCTGAAACTTGTAACGTTACGAAGTCATGTAAAATTGTGACCTCGGTTCCTTTAATCGCCGTTTTTTATCGCCAAATAAAAATTCTAAGGCCGCACTGTCAAATTAGTACGATGATAAACGTTCTAGATCCTAAACGTTTTAGTGTGAGCATTTTATTTAGCAGTCTAATGCAGCGATGAAATGCAAGCCTATAATAGCGTTGTATGATAGACTTGAAATGATTTTAAATGCTGTAAATTGTAATGATACTTATCTCTTTTTTATTTAACAGAATAAATAAATGAGTGATGCTTCTCTTCGAGTTCTTCTTCGCGGAATATTTTTCTTAGTATGAGCACCTACATGACGGTTACCACCGTGGCTCACCCCTGTGAAAATAACATTTCCGCCGCATTATGGATTCCTCTTTGTCGACTCTACGGGCTGACGGAAGTCGGCTATCGTGTGCTGGTTCCTGGCCCTGACCCTACGCGCGCTGTATTCTGTCCCCCTTTCGAATACACGCGATAAACATACCATACACCATCACGAAGTTATCGCAACTTTGATGGATGGCCTTTTATTTTAAATTAATATATTACGTGAAAATTCCTTAACCTTTTCCTTATTAATTATATTAGTAAATTATATTGTTACAAGATTTCTATTTTATTATAATATGTTAACAAATTCCTTTTTTCTGAATTTTTCTTGAAATCTTTCTTTCTAAATTTACGATATATAAAGCAAGAATTTATTATTTTCAAAATAGCAATAAGATATGTTTACTTAAAACAAGATCATGTATTTTTTTATTTTATATTGACTTTATTAATATCATCGAAATAATTATAAAGAATTATGCATAGTATATTTTGACGTCAATATTTTGTGTGTCGTCATTCGATAGTTGGTATAACTAACTCAACAAGAACCTTTGTGTAACAGGTGTTGGATGATGGCGCGCTGCTCGGCTCGCTTCAACAGTTATGGCTTACAGTGCCGGTGGTTCGAAGGCAACAAACTGTTTCGCAGGTGAAGTCTGCAGCTGCAGATTGAGGTGGGGAAGATAAGCGGGAGAAATCGTTTTATTTTGACACCAAATCCATCCGTAGATTCCTCTGCTGAAATTATATATTTTATAAAAAAACTTTTTTGACAAAAAATTTGCAAA
>Ga0157363_1002872_pt1 | contig 15361 bp, 16 predicted proteins | sample AttsexASBM1_FD_111477 | JGI IMG/M metagenome (GOLD analysis project Ga0157363, IMG submission 111477) | Fungus gardens microbial communities from leaf cutter ant in Ribeirão Preto, State of São Paulo, Brazil - Atta sexdens ASBM1 | ecosystem: Host-associated > Fungi > Mycelium > Unclassified ...
ACATAACGGAGAGTAATCATGTTTGAACCTATGGAATTAACCAACGATGCGGTGATTAAAGTCATCGGCGTCGGTGGTGGCGGTGGTAATGCTGTCGAACACATGGGACGTGAGCGTATCGAAGGCGTTGAGTTCTTCGCAGTGAATACGGATGCCCAAGCATACGTAAAACAGCAGTCGGCCAAACAATCCAAATTGGTAATAACATTACTAAAGGATTAGGGGCGGGTGCTAACCCAGAAGTCGGGCGTAATTCTGCGGAAGAAGACCGCGAAGCGTTACGTGCAGCCTTAGATGGCGCTGATATGGTATTTATCGCAGCTGGCATGGGCGGTGGTACGGGTACGGGTGCAGCACCTGTTGTCGCTGAAGTGGCGAAAGATCTCGGCATCTTAACCGTTGCAGTGGTCACTAAGCCATTTAACTTTGAAGGCAAAAAGCGTATGGCTTTTGCTGAGCAAGGTATCGCTGAACTCTCCAAGCATGTCGACTCTCTGATTACTATTCCAAACGATAAGCTACTCAAAGTGTTGGGTCGCGGTATCTCTCTACTCGATGCCTTCGGCGCTGCCAATGACGTACTAAAAGGTGCGGTGCAGGGTATCGCTGAGCTTATTACTCGTCCGGGTCTGATGAACGTCGACTTCGCTGACGTACGGACCGTGATGTCCGAAATGGGTTATGCGATGATGGGCTCCGGAATCGCTTGCGGTGAAGATCGCGCTGAAGAAGCTGCTGAAATGGCAATTTCCAGCCCACTGTTGGAAGATATCGATCTTTCCGGAGCGCGTGGCGTATTAGTCAACATTACTGCTGGTTTCGATCTACGTTTAGATGAATTCGAAACTGTGGGTAATACCATCCGTGCTTTCGCATCTGACAACGCTACCGTGGTAATTGGTACTTCACTTGACCCAGAAATGAACGACGAACTGCGCGTTACTGTTGTGGCAACAGGTATCGGTATGGATAAACGTCCTGAAATTACCTTAGTTACCAACAAAAATAACGCACAACCTGTCGTTGATCATCGCTATCAACAACACGGTTTGACTCCGTTACCTCAAGAGAACAAACCTGCGGCGAAAGTGGTTAATGAGCCAAGTTCACAGCCGAATAAAGAGCCAGATTATCTCGATATTCCTGCGTTCTTACGTAAGCAAGCAGATTAAGATATTACTGAAAATTGGCGACAATCGCTTTTTGTGCTAAAGTGTGCGTCCGTTTATAGGGTATAGTCCCGTCTGGAAACAGTAATTTTGCGAGATTGATACGATGATCAAACAAAGGACATTAAAACGTATTGTTCAGGCCACTGGCGTCGGTTTACACACCGGCAAGAAAGTGACGCTGAACCTGCGGCCTGCACCAGCAAATACTGGGGTCATCTATCGCCGCACTGACTTAAATCCACCGGTTGATTTCCCGGCTGATGCTAAATTTGTGCGCGACACGATGCTTAGTACTTGCCTTATCAATGACCAAGGTATCCGTATCTCTACGGTCGAGCACCTTAACTCAGCGCTTGCTGGATTAGGGATTGACAATATTATTGTCGAAGTCGATGCGCCTGAGATCCCGATCATGGACGGTAGTGCTGCACCTTTCGTCTACTTATTGTTAGATGCCGGTGTTGAAGAGCTCAACAGTGCTAAGAAATTCTTGCGTGTTAAGCAAACCGTGCGGGTCGAAGATGGTGACAAGTGGGCCGAAGTTAAACCTTATAATGGTTTCTCATTGGACTTTACCATCGACTTTAAGCATCCAGCGATTGACGCAAGTTCTCAGAACTATCGTTTGAATTTTTCCACAGAAGCGTTTATTCGTCAGATCAGTCGCGCACGGACCTTTGGGTTTATGCGTGATATTGAACAACTACAGTCTCGTGGCCTGTGCCTGGGTGGAAGTCTTGACTGTGCGATCGGATTAGATGACTTCCGTGTCTTGAACGAAGAAGGTTTACGGTTTGATGACGAGTTTGTTCGTCACAAAATGTTAGATGCGATTGGCGACTTGTTTATGTGTGGTCATAATATGATTGGTGCATTTTCTGCATACAAATCTGGCCATGGCTTAAATAACCAGCTGCTGCAAGCGGTCCTTGCAAATCAGGAAGCCTACGAGTGGGCGACCTTTGAAAATGAAGCTGAGATCCCGCAAGCATTTAAACTAAAAAACTTCGTTCTCGCATAATATAATTACTACGGCTTACGCTGTAGTAATAGACGAGCCACGCTGACTACTCTCCGTTCAGCCGGCTCGTTTTTTTTTGTATGAAATGTACGCGTTTGACCGCTTTTTCAATGATTCAACCTAATCATTAGTGTGGCGTAGGGCGATTGATGCTACTATCAACGTTATTCGGTAGGTAGGGCAATCAGGAAGAGCTGCACCTATCCTCTATAACGATAAAAGACGCATTTTTTCAATATTAATGGATGAATTGTGATTGGTTTGATTTCGCGCTGGGGAAAATTAGGTAGACGCTATCTATGGCCGCATCTCTTGTTGGGGATAGTCGCGGCTGGCTTAGGATTGCCTTTTACCAACGGCCTAATCACTAATACCAACGACACTGCATTATCGAATAAGCTTTCAATATCCCCACAAGCACGTATTTACCATCTTATACGTCTACATGAACGGGTACTGCGTCCTACTTACGTACAAAATTTCTGGCATCAGCAAAGCCTGCGCACGGTTATTCGTCATCTTTCTTTCTCCCTACCAAGAACGCAGAGTCGAGAGCCGGCATATTCGCAGCTTACGGTTAAAAGCTTAGTTGCCCTCTATTCATTAATTACTCTATTGACGTCGGCGGCAGCATTAAAAGCTAGCCGTCTATTTTGTCAGCGGCTTATTACTCGAACTCCTATGGTGTTTTCGACCGGCCACTGGGTAGCTCAAGTCCGAGGAATTCGTGCCGGGCCGCTTCACGATTAAAATTAAAATTATGTCGTCACAAATCGTGAAATTGTTGTCAATAAAGAGAATTTATAATCATGGTAATGAAGTTATTAACTAAAATTTTTGGTAGCAGTAATGACCGTACTTTACGTCGTATGCGTAAAGTGGTTGATATCATCAATAAGATGGAACCGGATTACGTCGCCCTAAGTGATGAGCAATTAAAAGCCAAAACGGGCGAGTTTCGTCAGCGCTTGGAAAAAGGTGAAAGCCTTGAGAGCCTCATTCCAGAAGCATTTGCTACGGTACGTGAAGCCAGTAAGCGTGTTTTCAATATGCGCCATTTTGATGTGCAATTATTAGGTGGCATGGTTCTGAACGAACGTTGCATAGCAGAAATGCGTACCGGTGAGGGTAAAACCTTAACTGCAACACTACCCGCCTATCTTAATGCGTTAAGTGGTAAAGGTGTTCACGTCGTGACAGTGAACGACTACCTTGCGCAACGTGATGCCGAAAACAACCGCCCATTATTTGAGTTCTTAGGCCTAACAATTGGTATTAACTTACCTGGAATGCAAGCTCCAGCTAAGCGTGAGGCCTATGCAGCAGATATTACTTACGGTACCAATAACGAATATGGTTTCGATTACCTACGCGACAATATGGCGTTCAGCCCTGAAGAGCGTGTGCAGCGTAAACTGCATTATGCGTTAGTCGATGAGGTTGACTCCATTCTGATTGATGAAGCGCGTACACCGCTGATCATTTCCGGCCCGGCAGAAGATAGTTCTGAACTTTATATTCAAGTTAACAAAATTATTCCGCACTTGGTTCGCCAAGATAAAGAAGACTCTGATACTTTCCAAGGTGAAGGTGACTTCTCGGTAGATGAAAAAGCGCGTCAGGTACACTTAACCGAACGCGGATTAGTGAAAATTGAGCAGTTACTTGTGGCGCAGAACATCATGGAAGAAGGTGAATCCCTATACTCACCGACTAACATTATGCTGATGCACCATGTAACGGCAGCCTTACGTGCGCATGCGCTCTTCACACGCGATGTAGATTACATCGTGAAAGACGGTGAAGTTATAATTGTCGATGAGCATACAGGGCGTACCATGCAAGGCCGTCGTTGGTCTGAAGGTCTGCACCAAGCGGTTGAAGCGAAAGAAGGCGTTGAAATCCAGAATGAGAACCAAACTCTGGCGTCCATTACTTTCCAGAACTACTTCCGTATTTATGAGAAACTCGCAGGCATGACCGGTACTGCCGATACCGAAGCCTTTGAATTCAGTAGTATCTATAAGTTAGATACTATTGTTGTCCCAACGAACCGTCCGATGGTGCGTAAAGATAATGCTGACTTGGTCTATATGACTGAGAAAGAAAAAATTGATGCGATCATTGAAGATATCAAAGATTGTACTTCACGTGGACAACCTGTATTAGTCGGTACTATCTCGATCGAAAAATCAGAAGTTGTTGCCGATGCACTAGCACGGGCTGGGATTAAACATAGCGTCCTGAATGCTAAGTTCCACGCCAGTGAAGCGGATATCATTGCGCAGGCAGGACAGCCCGGTGCCGTCACCATTGCGACTAACATGGCCGGACGTGGTACGGACATTATGTTAGGCGGAAGCTGGCACGCCGAAGTTGAAGCCTTGACCGAGCCGACTGAAGCAGAGATTGCAGCGATTAAAGAAGCATGGCAAGTGCGCCACGATGCGGTACTTGAAGCCGGTGGTCTACATATTATCGGTACAGAGCGCCATGAATCACGTCGTATTGATAACCAGCTTCGTGGTCGTGCCGGCCGTCAGGGCGACAAAGGGTCATCACGCTTCTATCTTTCAATGGAAGATGCCTTGATGCGTATTTTCGCCTCGGACCGGGTGTCAGGCATGATGCGTAAACTAGGTATGAAACCTGGTGAGGCGATCGAGCACCCATGGGTGACCAAAGCGATTGCCAATGCGCAGCGTAAAGTTGAGAGCCGTAACTTCGATATCCGTAAGCAATTGCTCGAATACGATGATGTGGCAAATGATCAACGAAAAGCGATCTACACCCAACGTAATGAGTTGTTGGACGTTTCAGATGTTAGCGAAACCATCAATAGTATTCGTGAAGATGTTTTAAGCTCGACGATCAGTCAATTTATTCCGCCTCAGTCTCTTGAAGAGATGTGGGATGTCCCTGGTCTAGAAGAACGTCTTCGTACAGATTTCGAGCTTCACCTTCCGCTAACTGAGTGGCTAGATAAAGAGCCAGAGTTACACGAAGAAGTGTTGCGTGAACGAATTCTACAACACTCTCTGCAACAATATGCCGATAAAGAAGCGGCTGTGGGTGTGGACACTATGCGTAGTTTCGAAAAAGGAATTATGCTACAGACATTGGATACGCTGTGGAAAGAGCACCTTGCGGCAATGGACTACTTACGCCAAGGTATCCATTTACGAGGCTATGCGCAGAAAGATCCGAAGCAAGAGTACAAGCGGGAATCCTTTGCGATGTTTGCGAGTATGCTTGAAGGGCTCAAATATGAAGTTGTCAGCACCTTGAGTAAAGTTCAAGTTCGTATGCCTGAAGAAGTCGAGGCGATGGAACAGCAGTTCCGCGACGAAGCTGAGCGTTTAGCAGAACAGCAACAGCTTAGTCATGTCGATGACGAAACTGCCGCAGCAAATGAAATGGCTAACCAAGCAGCAGAGCGTAAAGTCGGTCGTAACGATTTATGCCCATGTGGTTCTGGTAAAAAATATAAACAGTGCCATGGACGTTTAGCATAATCCGTTCTGGTAAGTCGCTGATATCAGAAAAGGTCCATGGAAACATGGGCCTTTTTATTGTCTAGTAGGGTACAAGTAATGAAAAATCTACAGGTTGCAGTCGGCATTATTCGTAACGCTCAGAAAGAAATCTTTCTTACGCAACGCGCATCCACCTCACATATGGCCAATAAGTGGGAATTTCCAGGCGGTAAAATCGAAGCTGGCGAGACAGCGCTAGAAGGGTTAACGCGTGAGCTGATGGAAGAAACGGGAATCACCGTTACCGAGGCTCGTCCTATTGGTACTGCGAGTCATACGTATCAGGAGGTCAGCGTTACCCTTCATTTTTACCTAGTCGAGCAGTGGCAGGGCGAACCATGGGGTAAAGAAGGGCAACCTCAACGCTGGGTGGCTCAGACAGATTTACAAGCTGATGAGTTTCCGCCAGCGAATAGTGGAATGGTAGAAAAATTAGTCAAACGTGAACTATAATCGCCCATTTTATAGTGTTATTCCGGATCTTTCTCGCTCCAATCCTCATGGTCGAAATGAGTTGGCTGCCCTGGGATTGATTTTTCTTCCGCTGCCCATTCGCCAAGATCAATCATTTGGCAACGCTTAGAGCAAAATGGGCGCCAAGCGCTTAACTCATCCCAAATGACCTCTTTTTGGCATTGTGGGCAGTTAACAGTAGTGGGTTCGGATTGCATAAGACCTCTTAGCAGCAAGCGAGTTGGAATAATAAATTTTCTGGGACTCTACCATCGTTTTCCAATGGAAAAAAGCGAATTGAGAAACGCGCTTTATGGCCAGAGACTTGTGGATAAATTTCATCTTCGCTCGTTAATTTGATACGAATAAGGTCTTTATCCTCCGCTGAATTTTGATAAAAACCTTGATGCATTTCCGCTTCTATATATCGACCACTTTGTCTAATCAGATGAAGAATGGCCTGTAAACTAAGATGTAATGCCTCTAATTCCGAATACCACCGATCGATTTGTGCTTGGCGTTTTTCCAGAGGAAGATGTAGCCAGAGATGTAAGGTCGGCGTGTCAAAGTTACAATAGCCACCGGGAATCGAGAGGCGTTGACGTAATTGGCCAATAAAACGGTCTTCTTTAAATGTCGACCCGAACTTTGGCGCCGTATTGACAGCATGGCTGTGAGCGCTAAGCTCGCTGCTCAACTGGTTAACGGCCTGTACGTCGATATCCGGTACCGCTAACCATTGGTTAAGTTTCCCTTGCTGCTTTTCCAACTCTTTAAGTAAGTCGGCACGTAATTCACTGCGCTCGAAGATATCAAGTAACTCTGTAAGGGTACGTAAAAACATCAAACAAGCCTCCGATGATGCAGCATCATTTGAGGCGGTAAGTTGCTGAAACAAATATTCAACGCGCAACCAATTTCGCATTTTCTCGTTGAGCGGGTATTCGAAGACGATGGGTGACTGGGTCATAGACCGCGCTCCTTATATTCTGATGCTAATCGGTTATAGGTCAAAATTAATTGAGAGACTTTTTCAGCTAGCGCGCTTTTCGATAAATTGTTATCGATGACTTCATCGGCAATGGCTAACCTTTGTTGTCGCGTGGCTTGAGAGTGAATAATGGCCAAAGCTTGTGACCGAGAGATGCCATCACGTTCACAGACCCGCTCAATTTGTTTTTCTTCTTCGCTATCGACTACGATCACTCGTTGGGCAAGATGCTGTAGTTGGTTTTCAACTAAAAGAGGTACTACCCAAAGACACCATGGCCCGGGACATTTCGCGATGCTTTGCTGGGTTCTTTGTTGAATCAATGGGTGTAATAAATTATTTAGCCATTGTTTATGCTCGGGGATCGAGAAAATAATCTCTCGCAATTTTTTTCGGTCAAGTTGCCCATCATGCAGTAGAACCTGATCACCAAAGTAGTCTCTTATCTTTGCTAAGGCGGGCTGGCCAGGCTCAACGACCTCTCGAGCAATCAGGTCTGCGTCAATAGTCTCTATCTGCCTCGACGCGAAGAGTTCGGCAACAGTTGATTTACCACTCGCTATGCCACCGGTAAGCGCCACGATATAAGTCATAGTGTTAACCCAACCTCACTCTTTAGTATCGCGCTTGCGCACTATTCTTATTCATTAGGTAAGTATGAAGCGGTTAGGCAAGAGTGTAAACCTTGTCCATTTAGGAACTGCTAACCTAAGGCCTCACCCAAAAAGAATATTGGTAGGTATAATGCGATAACCATGGCTCCCACTAACCCTCCGCTAACAGCAAGCATCAAAGGTTCAAGGCGCTGAGTAAGGCGTCGACTCAGAGTCGAAGCTTGGTCTGAGTACCACTTGGCTAATTGAGAAAATGCGTTATCAAGCTGTCCGGTTTCTTCGGCTGACCGAATAAGGAGTAGGGTTAAAGAAGGATAGAGGTCGTTATAGGTCAGTGCTTGTGAAAGTCTTTCCCCGGTTTGAAGTCGTTGATAAACCGTCTCGATGCTGTTTTTCCACAAGGGAGAAGTAAAAATACGGGCTACAAGTTGTAATCCATCTAGGAGAGTCAGACCTGAGTGTTGTGTGCTGGATAGGGTAGAGAAGAGTAGTGATAGCTGCCTACACCTCCAGACTTCACCCACTAGTGGTGTAGTAAGTAAGAACCTGTGGCGCAGTAGCTTCCACATTGGATAGCGACGATCCCCGTAGTGAATGAGTAGGATAACGAATACGGCGAGAATACAGGATAAGGGCAACAACGCATTGATATATTGAGATAAGCTAATCAATAATTGGGTAAGGTAGGGCAAAGGCGCATTTAGCGATTGGTACATTAATGCGAACTCTGGTAGTACAAAAGCGAGCAGTCCAGCTGTGGTAATGACTAAAAAGAATAGCGTGATACATGGGTAACGTAATGCCGCAATCAGCTCCGCCCTCATGGTTTGTTGCTGCTGTAATAAGTTCACTATTTGTAAGCAACTATTGGGCAAATGACCGGTAAGCTCACCTGCACTGATCAACGCTGAAAGGGTGGGTGCGAAAATTTGAGGCCATTGGCTCAGTGCGCTCGAGAGCTTTTCTCCAGCAGTAATTTTTTTCAAAAGTAATGCAATCACAACTCGCCAAGCTAGAGAAGACTGATTATTCATTAATAGATTAAGGCTTACCGTTAGAGTGAGTCCTGCGTTGAGCATGGACTCCAATTGTTGAAAGAAAACGGTAAGCGTGTTGAGCTGCCAGTATTTTGTCAAGCGATGGTGTTTAAGCTTAAAATGGTAAGCAATGATTCCCTCAGCCAGTAGCAGTTGCTCTCCTTGTTCTCGATCAGTACAAAGTTGATAACCCGAACAATTGTCCCCCTTAAAAGATACACCTTGCCAAGAATAGAGTTTAAGCTGCTTCATTATCCATCCCAACTACACGAAGCAGCTCTTGATAAGTGGTGATTCCCTTCATCACTGCATGCATCCCGGCTTCAAAAAGACTCTCTATTTCTCTTTCGCGTAGTAGTGTACGAATATCGTGTAAAGGAGCTCTCTGAATAATGGCTTCTTTTATCGTTAAATCAATAGGCAGTAATTCAAATAGGGCGTGACGTCCACTGTAACCACTTACACAGAGTTGGCAGCCCACCGCTAACCAATGTTCGTGTGAGGGTAATACTAAGTAAGAGGGTAAGGGAACGGGGGACGAGAGCCGACACTTTTGGCATAAACGTCTCACTAGGCGTTGAGCCACCACCAGCTTTAAAGCGCTGGCAGTGAGATATTCCACAACACCCATCTGGGTTAATCGACTCAGCGTGTCGAGAGTAGAATTAGTGTGCAATGTGCTGAGGACTAAATGACCAGTCTGAGCGGCTTTAATCGCAATGTCTGCCGTTTGGTTATCTCTAATCTCACCAATCATCAAGATATCGGGGTCTTGACGTAATAATGCTCGTAAGATTGTCGGGAAGTCGAGACCAGCCTTAAGGTTAATTTGAGTTTGGTTAACTCCAGGGATAACTAATTCGATAGGATCTTCTACACTGCAGAGGTTAGATTCCTCATTATTCAACGAGTTTAGAGCACTATAGAGCGTGGCGGTTTTACCACTGCCGGTAGGGCCTGTAACAATGATTAATCCTTGGGGAGCAGCTAACGCCTTTTTAATTACGGTTAACTGTGCAGGGGGGATACCGAGATTTTCCAATTGTAGATCCCCTCTAAATGTCTCGAGTAATCGTAATACGACTTTTTCACCAAATTTTGTAGGAAGGGTCGCGAGACGAAAAGAATAGTCTATCTCTTGAGTGCTCAAGCTGAGTTGACCGTCTTGTGGTCGTCGATTTTCAGCAATATCAACTCCAGCAAGCAATTTGAATCGGCTACAGATCGCATTGGATTCTATCGCAGTTAGTTCGCCATATACCCATAATACTCCATCGACCCTTAAACGAATTCTTGCGCCGTGAGCATGAGGCTCTATATGAATATCAGAAGCTTTTCGTTGCACCGCATGATGTAAAATAGTTTGGCAATAATCGATTGTCGTTGAACTATCAGCACCTGTATGTTCCGTTTTTAATGGGTACGAGGTCGAAGTAGGTTGCTGATAAGAAAGGTATTCTTGTCTACCCACGGATTTAATGGTGATTTTTTTCTGGCAAGCAAAGGCGAGCTGATTAATATCCTCTGATGGGGGCGGAGACATGACTAACAAGCACAATGATTCTTTATCTTCATGAATAATCAGGGCCGGATGATTTTCGCAGAATGCTTTAAGCTGTGTAGTCTCTGCACTCATAGCTTATTCTCCACATCATCATAGCGAAGTTGACGTTCACAGTTCTCTTTCAAGGTTCGGTTGGTGGCTATACAACGGCGTTGCCAAGTTAATGCGCCGAGTTCCGGTTGCAGCGTGGGAGTGAGTTCTGCGCTTAGCCCTGTTAAGGTATTCGCTCCTTGCGCACGTATGACGCCATTATTCACCGTTAACTCGGTAATATAGCGCGTTGTATGAGGAAGAGGGATTCCTTCTTGGCCACTATGGCAATTATTAAGCTGCCCCTTTTCAAGAGCGCAGAGTTCTACAGCGGTTTTATAGGGCTGCAACGCTTGGAGTAAATCGGTTAACGCTGCCTTTTGAAGATAGCCTTGGTAGGCTGGAATACCTAAAGAGCTCAAAATAGCAATGATCGCAATAACGATCATCAATTCTATTAAGGTAAATCCTTGTTCCATAATGCAGTTCCTTTGTGATGAAAACTCCTTTTTAAAGCGGGATGAGATAGTCGAGAAGAGGGGATAATTCATCAGGGATTAAGCTGCACAATAAAGAGATTTTATTCTCACGCAGTGTCATAAAGCTTGTGAGGTATCGCGTAATACCTATGGTAATCTTAATTAAAGTCTGGCTTATTGTTGGATACCCTCGTTTAATCAAAAGGACCGCTTAGATAAGTGGTAATAACACTGATATGTTAATGATAAAAGATCACTGGTTGACCGTTGCGCGCCGAGTTCCTTCACCTCATTACAACGAACGCCCTGAAGGAGTGTCTCCACGTTTACTGGTGGTCCACAATATTAGCTTACCCCCCGGTGAATTTGGAGGACCTTATATTGATCAACTTTTTACCGGGAAACTGAGTGCTCAAGAACACCCTTATTTTGCGAAAATCGCTGACTTACGTGTTGCAGCGCATTGCCTCATTCGCCGAGAGGGTGAGATAGTGCAATATGTTCCGTTCGATAAACGAGCTTGGCATGCTGGCCAGTCGACTTATCAAGGTGTCGACAACTGTAATGATTTTTCTATTGGGATTGAGCTTGAAGGGACGGATGATTTACCTTACACCGAACAGCAATATCAAGCTTTAACTAGCATTACTCAGTCGCTGATTGAAAACTATGCTTTAGCGAAAGAACATATTACTGGGCACAGTGATATCGCGCCAGGCCGTAAAACAGATCCTGGTCCCGCTTTCGATTGGGACTATTATTATTCACTTATTGCGCCACACTGATCAGTTAGGGAGTAGAGTTAAGTCATGACGTTATTTACGCTATTACTCGTTCTCATTTGCGAGCGGTTGTTCAAATGGGGGGAGCACTGGCAGCTCGAACATCGACTCCTTCCACTGTTTCGTAAGCAGCATCACTTTTCGTTAATTCGTACGGTAGGTTTAGTGGTGCTTATGATGCTAGTTTTTACGTTAATTCTTCATTCAATCGAAGGACTTTTATTCGGTGTCGTGTCACTGGTTGTTTGGATCCTCGTTGGGGTACTCTGCATTGGTGCTGGCCAGAGTCGCCAACACTATCGAGACTATTTACACTCTGCAAATCAACAGGATGTGACCGGTCATCAAGCAATGGCGGAAGAGTTAAGTGCGATACATCCAATGTCTACTCATATTAGCGATAAGCTTTATTTACGCGAGTTACAAAACGCGTTGTTATGGCTCAATTATCGCTTCTATTTAGCTCCTCTATTCTGGTTTGTGGTAGGGGCTAATTACGGGCCAGTCTTTTTACTAGGCTATGCTTTTCTACGGGCATGGCAGGGATGGTTGGCTAAACAGAATTCTCAGCACCGTGAGCAGTCAGGCGTCGATGTCTTGTTATTCTGGATTGACTGGATCCCGGTAAGGATTGTAGGGCTAGCTTATGCATTCTTAGGGCATGGCGAGAAAGCCTTACCTGCGTGGTGGCGCTTTATGGCCGATTTTAGACATAAGCCATATCATGTGCTGTCCGTGTTAGCGCAATTTTCTTTAGAACGAGATCCTTCTAAAGATAAAGTTGAAATGCCTAGGGTTGCTGTAGCGTTGGCAAAAAGGATTACTCTAGTGATTGTTCTAATAACTGCACTACTGACATTGGTAGGGGTTATTTTGTGAGAAAAGGGGGGATCCCGTATCCCCCCTCAGTTTCTAACGTGCTGTTTTATTCTTAATAAGGTAGCCAATACCTAAAATAGCGACCCAGACTGGGATTAGCCATACCGAGATAGCCATTCCTGGAATGGTGAGCATGATGCCCAAAATGGCAATCATAAACAGCAAGCAAAGCCAGTTTCCAAGTGGATAAAATAGAGCAGGGAAACGCGGGGTTACGCCTTGTTTGACCTTGGTTTTACGAAAACGCAAATGCGCCATGCTGATCATAGCCCAGTTGATGACCAAGGCAGAAACGACTAATGCCATTAATAAGCCGAAGGCCTCTCCAGGCATCAGATAGTTAAGTAGTACGACCAAGGCGGTTGCCAGTGCAGAAAACCCTAATGCAACGTAAGGTACACCGCGTTTATCAACATTGAGTAATGCTTTAGGGCCATTGCCTTGTTTCGCTAACCCATACAACATCCTGCTATTTGAATAGACACAGCTGTTATAGACCGATAGCGCAGCAGTTAATATGACGACGTTCAACGCATTCGCCACTAATTTATCCCCTAATTCATGGAAAATCAGTACGAATGGGCTAGTACCCTCAATGACTTTTGTCCAAGGATAAAGTGATAGCAGTATCGCGAGTGAGCCCATGTAGAAGATCAAAATACGATAAATTACTTGATTGGTCGCTTTGGGGATGCTTTGTTGGGGATCTGCGGCTTCTGCAGCAGTAATTCCCACAAGCTCTAGTCCCCCGAATGAAAACATGATGATGACCATTGCTGTAATCAATCCACCAACGCCGTGCGGGAAGAAACCGCCTTGCGCCCAGATATTGGTGACAGAAGCTTGAGGCCCACCGTGTCCACTGAAGAGCAGCCAAGCGCCGAAAGCAATCATTCCAATGACTGCCGCGACTTTGATAATGGAGAACCAGAACTCTAGTTCTCCATAAATTTTGACATTAGCGAGATTAATGGCATTGATAAGTATAAAGAATACCGCTGCGGAAGCCCATGTAGGGATTTCTGGCCACCAGTACTGAATATAAAGACCGACCGCGGAAAGTTCCGCCATTGCCACTAATACATAGAGTACCCAATAGTTCCAGCCTGATGCGAAACCGGCGAAGCTGCCCCAATATTTGTAAGCAAAATGACTAAAAGAACCGGCTACCGGTTCTTCAACAATCATTTCGCCCAATTGGCGCATGATCATGAAGGCGATAAAACCACCGATCGCATATCCCAACAGTACAGAAGGACCTGCCATTTTGATGGTTTGTGCTAATCCCAAAAAGAGTCCAGTCCCGACGGCTCCCCCAAGGGCGATTAACTGAATATGCCTATTTTTCAGCCCCCGTTTTAACGAACCTGTTTGTTGCTCGCTCATAAATTCCTCATGCGTAAGATTCTCGACCCTTATTTCAGGCTGTAAGGAGAATGTGACAGACTGTGTCATTTATTTTACGGGGTTATGGCAGTGAATTACTACGATGAATGCAACGAATTATGAGATATTTGTGAGCTTATCTCAACGAATGGGCAAATTGGAGAGTTATAATAATCTTCTTTTTTAGCATTTAATATGGATAATATCGTGCCGATAATGATCTTCTTGGTGAGTTATTTTATTCAAGTAGGCTGATGGGCTATTTAATTATGATGTCATTGCGGGCCGTAAGTCTTTTACAGGATAGCAGTTAGGGATCGGGTTAGGCCAAAATCATGACTCATTTTTTTGATCTATAGCCTACTTTAGTGAACGCAATATAGACAGTTGGTAAATGTTTTGTTAGCTTACCTCACCTTGTGGAAAATTGGTATGACCAATTTAAAAAGGCAGCAATGACTACGAGTATGATGGCTTACAGTAAAATCAGGCAGCCCAAGCTTTCTGATGTTATAGAGCAACAGGTAGAGTCCCTCATTATGGAAGGGACACTGCGGCCTGGTGAGAAGCTTCCGCCAGAACGTGAACTCGCTCGACAATTTGATGTTTCTCGTCCTTCGGTACGAGAGGCTATTTTGCGTTTGGAAGCTAAGGGCTTATTGCATCGCCGTCATGGTGGAGGCACCTACGTGCAAGATAGTCTGTGGCAAAGCGTCAGTGATCCCTTAGTTGGGTTGTTGGCGCAACACGGTGAGTCTCAATTTGATTTACTCGAAATGCGTCATGCATTAGAAGGTATAGCCGCGTATTATGCCGCCCTGCGGGGAACGGAAGATGATCTTTCAAGAATTAATCACTACCACCTTGCGATACAGAAGGCGCAAGAAAGTGGTGATTTAGATGCGGAAGCTGATGCGGTTATTGATTATCAAATTACTGTCACTGAAGCGGCACATAATGTGGTCTTGCTGCACTTGGTCCGAGCAATGGGGCCAATACTCAAGCAAAATGTGCGTTCCAACTTTGAATTACTTTACTCTCGCCGCGATATGCTGGCGAAAGTAAGTGGGCATCGTGCAAGGATTTATGAAGCAATCATTGCGCGAGAGCCTGAAAAAGCCCGTGAAGAATCTAACTCACACTTGGCTTTTCTCGAAGAGATTTTATTGGAGAGAAACCGGGAGCAATCCCGCCGTGAGCGTTCATTAAGGCGCTTACAGCAACGAAAAAATTGAGTCACCTAGTTATAAAGAGCTGAGATTGGCACCGTGATGCGTCATGGTCTTTTACTCAGCGTTATCAATTTCAATGTACAGACACAGATAAGGAATACCCCATGTCAGACCGTCTACATAATGACGTGGATCCGATTGAAACTCGCGACTGGCTACAGGCGATTGAATCGGTCATCCGTGAA
>Ga0157363_1002873_pt1 | contig 15361 bp, 6 predicted proteins | sample AttsexASBM1_FD_111477 | JGI IMG/M metagenome (GOLD analysis project Ga0157363, IMG submission 111477) | Fungus gardens microbial communities from leaf cutter ant in Ribeirão Preto, State of São Paulo, Brazil - Atta sexdens ASBM1 | ecosystem: Host-associated > Fungi > Mycelium > Unclassified ...
GTTTTCCCAAGCGTTACTACTGCTGATTAGTATAAAGTTGCTACAGGATGGTGCATAGTGTTCGTCATATCTATGTAGTACAGTAAAACGAAGACAGATTTGATACAGCGGAAAAAAAAACATATAGGAAAGGAAAGGATTTGTATGAAGGAAATTACATCGTAAAAAACGAGCAAATCGACAAACAGGCATCAATAGAGGAGTATGAAAGGAATACAACAGGAAAAAGAGAAAACTTGAAATCTAGGATTGAACCATATAATTCAGATGAGTTCAATTTTCAATGCTACGATAAAATTTACCTTGCTATCAAGTATTGCATTCTCATCAGTCAGAAATAGATATCGAAATCATTTTTGCTTGTGCTCCAACATTGAATTCTGAACTCTTCGAAATTATAATTTAGTCTCTGTTTGGAATCGTGCAAAAATTCAAAAGAGAGAAAATCATAAAAAAATAATTCAAAATAGATAAAAAATTATACGCGTTCCGATCGCAGAAACGGGAACGTGTATCTCAATCGAGCGATAGAGAGATAAAGTGAGATAGAAAAAAAAGAAGGAAAGAAAGACGGACAGATTCGCCGGATTTCACATGATCGGTAGGCGATTAACGACGGATAATTGATAATTGGCACCAACGCACGAGAGCGCATCTACTGTTCGGATACGAGTCCTCGACGGGACAGTCGTCGTCGACGGTCTTTCAACTAGATTTAATTGGCCTTCGAAGTGACGGCCTGTCTAACGCCTCGAGGCACAAACGCTTTCGAGGGCGAAACCGCGTGAGTTTGATCGAATAATGACCGAATAATTGGATCCAGGATCCACTGGGCCCAATGCACTTCGGTACCGGCGACAAAAGTAAAAATCCGAAATCAATATTATTTCAATGATGTCTTCTATGCTATCGATGCAGAAAAATGCCATTTCTGCAATTCTAAATATTAAAGTCATTTTTTATATCTATAGCATCAATGTACGTAAATTCATCGAGATTATATCGATTTCGGCCCCTAGACGAAAACGCACAGCTGTGCTTAGTTCCAATAAAATATTGTTCTAAAAAAAATTTTATTTTTAAAGTAAATTTATTATTTAAATGTGATATTTTGTATTTATATTTTAAATCGTATTTTATTCGTAATATCATATATGTTTTCAAATTAAACTATTATTTTCTTTATAAAATTCTAATTTCATTATATTATAAAGACCATAAATTGCAATTTCCTTTTAAAGAAATATTATTAAAACTTTATGTTTCGTGTTATCTTCATGACTCAACAATATATTTATTAAATAGAATACTAAAATAATATATTCATATTTTCCATACATATAATTAAATGTTATAAGGTATTTTTCTTTAATGAAGTATTTTAAATTTTATAATATATAATAATAATTATTACACCAAAATAAAATAAGAAAATAATATGAAATATTGACAAAAGCACAACCCTACGTATTCGCCGTTGATCGCATTTTCGCGGAGGCGGCTCTACTAGGTCGGACCACCCAGAGCCTCGTGTATGTATGAAAGTCTCGTGCTAGACCAACGTAAACACTCGTGCTAAGGACTTTGGCGCATAAGCAAGGCCTCTGGGTGTTCGGAGGTACGGAAGATCTACTCTTGACCGCAACAAATACTCTCATCGAGGCTCTCTAGTCTCTCAGCATGTGCTAAGTGCGCAAGAAACGCCCTCGCTAAAATCCTCGCGCGTGCTAAGGTCTTTCTCGGAACTAATATCTTCGTCCTATGAATAACGTCAGAACAAACACCGATGGTTTCGAGTTCACGAATACCTCGTACAAAACCTTCGCCTAGTTCACATAGAGCCGCCCCCCCGCATCCTTTGCAGCGGTCTATCGTAGCATAAAGTGGAACCTACTTCGATCCAGAGATTTGTAAAGCCCACCTCGGCCATTTTTGACTTTGCATATTCGATTCGTATCGCTCCCCGGTCGGAGGAGAGGAGAAAGGATCCTTGGAGAGTGGCCATCGCCTGGGCCGCGTAGCGAACGTCTTGATATTCGACAAAGGCCACTGGCGACCCTCCCTTCGTGTGCATACGAAGCCGGGAGAAACCAGGAAAACTGTGCACAAATAAGAGAAGCGTACAATACGTGCTCTAGTTAGTCGTAAAGACAGTACTCTGGTAAAGGGGGAATTTAGAGAGGTTTTAAGGGGGTTTGGTTACTGCTTGGTTGCCATTAATGGTGTCGGTGGTGTCAGGCGGTGCCGACATAGGGTGATTACACGGAGGGGATGCGACACAAACTCAGGATTAAATTCAAATCATTAACAGCTGTGAATTATTTCCTTTAGCATGTGTGCTAATTATTTTAGGGGAATTTAAGGTGTACAGAGATAATTACATACATATATACAATACATATGTATAATATAATTGTATGTAATGAAAGAAAATTATCGAAATAAATTAAATAATAAAATAATTTGTACAATTAATTATTTTGCAAAATCTTTAAATATATACAATATTGCCCAAATAATTGAAATTAATCGTAATCGAATGTTTGAAAAATTATTTTAAAAAGCATATCTATTATATGTAATTATATATATATATATATATATATATATATATATATATATGTATAAAATTTGCATCATTATTTCTATTGTTATATTATTTATTTTATAAAAGATTATTTATAAAATTTATCTTTTCCTTTCTATATACTAAATTCTTTCTTAATCGTAATCCTTTCGCATTATGTTCACAGTGCATTCACAAATCCGCGATTAATCGATAGTTCGCGATGTAGAGACATTACCCTCCGTGCAAACCCGTTCAGTACACCGACAATTAGTAAACGGCACTAGTCGCATGGTATTGGTACGGGTACTAGTACAGGTGCGTCCTATATGCCTACAATCTACGACGGTGGCAAATGATTAGCGGATGTCAGTGATGTTTGGAGGCGGTGCTGTTAGTACAAAGCTTTCAGCGTTCACGACGGACAATTTCGACCATTATTGCGCCCTCGGCATGATGATTAAATTTAGGTGCAGGTACTTGATACTTTGTCGTTTGCTCGTTATTTTTTGATTACTATGGTTATTAATTTAATTTGTTTATTTATAAATCTACAAGGAGAAGAAATCAGAAGCAATAAATTTAATGGTTCACAGACTGACGTACAAATCTGTAATCATACGTAAGCTCATAAATTCATAGATCTATAAAAATATGTAGTCTTAAAAATTTATATTAAATATCTTCTATCTGGTAAAAACAATGTATTCTTTAATTTAAAATCCATTTTTAACAAAGAATTTTAAAAAATATTTTTTTCTCTTGAAATCTATCAAAATATATATATAAAATTAATAATTAAGTATCACAGTAATTATATATCGATTAATTCAGATTGAGGTTTCTGATACATACATAAAGAAAGATTTAATATTTTATAAAAAGAAAGAGAAAACTTAAATAAATCTTAAATAGAAAAAAATTGTTAATATAAAAAGAAATATAAAGAGAATTAATATAAAGAATAAAATTAAATTTTAGATGAATAAAATTTTTTATATAAGATTTCCAGTTTCTAAGCTATTAATTTTCAAAATTGCATGAAAATATTTTTAATAGAGTATATTTATAAATGTTCTCTTTTCAATTAAAAAACATTAAAGAATGATGTAAAATTGTGCTCATATTTTTGAAGCATTGTTTACAAATCTTTCTTTAATTTATATTTCTTCTTACTTAATGTAAGAAATTTATAATTCCTAAATATTAATTTCTAAACTATCATTTTTAAATGATCTATATAATACATGTTCCATGATCAAAAATATTTTCGTACGATTGTAAAATTTTTTTGTCTTGACAAATATATTTTTTCTCAAACGTATCAACGTGAAATAATTACCCATGTAAGAACAACAGTTGAATTACATGCGACGAGGACAATGTATTCATCGTCGACGACGAAATTCCGTCGAATACTCCCGCAAGCTACCGAAAATAGTAGAATGCGCAGGGCGCCTCTCGCACGTGCAAACGCGTGTAATTAACTCAGGCACTCACTTACGAATTCATACTGCAGAACTCTGGGGTTTGCGGGATAATGAGATTTCGCAGGCTAATTATACGAGGGGAGGAAGAGCTTCTCTATTGGCGTTAGAACTTGCGAGACAGTCGCGCGCAGACTTCCGTCAGCTGCGAAACCCGAAAGAGTAAATCGCGTCTTCTAAATCGTTATTCGTATCCTGTGTGCTGAGGATTAACATTGTTATTAGCGATTCTTAATATTTTGTTAAAAAATTTTGCATCTCGATAAATCAATTACTTTATAACTAACGTTTAGTGTAACAAGAATAAATAATGTTTGAACAAAAAATACAAATTCAAAGATATACAGGAAAAAAATTTAGATAATATAAATTGTGATAGTGTCTCATAAATGATAATAACAATATGATAAATTTATTTTATACACTCTACTTTTCATTACAAGAAACGAAATGCAATTGACATATTGGTAGAATAATTAATATGTTCAAAACACTTCTGTCAATGTATGATTTTTCACTTTTTCACTGCTGTGTATCACAAAGCTCTCACTAAAAATATAAAAGTGTAAACGATTAAATCCTGTGCAAAATTATCTTTGTTGTTCGAAGAATAGAGTTTTTCGAGCGTTATAACAAAATTTGCACAAAAATAAAAACTTTTACTCTCCTGCTATTAAATTATCTTAAACTGAATAAAATATATTTTAGTTTCTACTTAAACTCTTTTATATTTAAACTCTTTCTATCCAATAATTATAAAAAAAGTTATATTTTTAAATTTTTATTTTTCTTTCGATTTAATAATTATTTGTGCTTAAGGTAAATTATATATACTTGATAATTATATATACTTTATAAAATATACTTTATAATATAAATTATATATACTTTATAAAAATAATTAGATATTATATTATTTCTTTTTTTTTACAATTATATATTTTTTACATTATAATAAATTCGTAAATATTTTTTATTCTATATTAATATTAATATTTAGATCCTAATTTCTGCGTTTTTAATTTTACAGTGAACTGCATAAAAATATGAAGTACGTCATATCATATATTTTATTAATTCATAATTTTTATAATTTAATTATTAAACTCTTTTTTCTTCTATCTGTTATTTTTTTAATAACCATAGTAATCGGTATCAAAAATATCAAATCCCCCAACTACTGTCAATATTCTATTAAATAAAAAGTATCTAACAAGTATTAGTAGTTTCGTTATTATTATTTTGCGGTGCAGCATACAAAAATCAATTCATGTAACTTTCTCTTCGTATGTAGATAATAATTATTGTAATCCCGCGACTACAAACACGTGATCGAGGTTCGCAGCATTAATCAAATCGGAATGAATGACTCTACCGGATCTTCAGTTTTTCTCATTTTTACGTAAAAGTATATATACAACGGATATTAGCTGCGGTCTAACCGATTTAATGTAGACATATCGAAAGAGTTTGTAATTCTCAATTCAATGATTCACGACGTACTGGAGGCGTACTCAGGATCGTGGGAAGGTTCCGCATGGTAGGGCACGTGAAAATAATTTATTACACGAGCGCAACTGTAATGCCCGGCCGGATAACATATTTTAACTTCGCCGCTTGTTGGATAGCTGACACTTAAGCGAGCAGTTTAATTGCGAATATCTCCGTCCGTAATTAGCGGGTTATCATGTTTAATTACAATTTTACGTTTTTATATTTTTTTAATGACCTAAAAGTTTCGCCCATTATATACACCAATTGGAAATCACATAAAGTATGATAATATGATAATTAATAGTAACTGTGCTAGTCCGCAAATTTTGCAAGCGTCAGGAATGAGGTAAGAATCGCATATATTCATGTATGCTTGCGCGCTATTCATGTATGCTTGCAATGTATACTTTTTAATTGCGTTTTTGTCTAATGCAAGAAATCCTTGAACGCATATATCCTTGCTAAAGTTATATAACTGTAACGACGTAAATCACTAAGAGCATAACAAGTTTCTATAATAAACGCAAAATTTCCGGTCTTTAATCTAATCTGGAATTTATTCATGTGAGTTTGGTTTTAATTCAAAAATTGCTGAATTTATATATATGATAATTACAGAATTTTTTTATTTAAACATATATATTGACAAATTCAATGTTAGACATTCAATACAGATTCAATGATTTTCGAATTTACATAACTAAAAAATCTACAAGAATCAAGAGATCTATTTCCATTAAAAGTCTTCATTAAATAAAGTAATCTAAAATAAAAAATATTTTAGAATCTAAAAATTTTTTATCCAAAAAATTGTCCAGAAAATTTTATTTAAAAATCAAGGCCAAAAAAATTCAATGGTTCCAAAATTTGTGTTTTATTCGTAAATATCAAAAATATTTTTAAAACCATTGTATTCTTGCTGTTCGTTCGTTAAGAATTGCAAACGTTTCGAACACACCACGACATCGTGATATCATCACCACGTGGTACGCTGATAAGACCCACGTGTATCGGTACCCGTATCACAATTGGCGCGCATTTACCGTCAGCATGTCATATAAACGTGACTTAGTTCTTTTAAGTAATCTATTATCATTGTTATTATTATAATTAATATATTTTCTGACACTTTGCATTAAAATAAAATTAATTATCTATATACCCTTATTATGATAAACGTAGTCTTTAAATGTTTTAAGCATCAATATTGCATCAAATTGAGATCCCGCTAAAAATTTTAATATATAAATAAATACGTAGAAAATAATAAGAACATTTAATTCATAACTATCTGTTTTTATTAAGACTTTTCATTAAAATTCAGAGAAACGAAAAAATATTATTCTAAAGTTAAAAAAACTTTAACTGATATACATACTATTTCTGCAAATTTATCTAACGACGCCTACACCTTTACTATACAGCGATAATGTACACAACTTGATGCAGTCTAAAAACTGTGTCCTTAGGATAATCACACACATGGTGTAGGTCATAAAATATATAAATATAATAAATCAATAAGCGAGCCAACCGACTAATGAGCATATTCGATCGGCTCGCATCCGGCTATGAATTAAAAGAATAAGGTAAACAGTTAAGATGTCTGACCTGCTGAAGATGTCCTTTAGCTCATGCTCAGATACGAACTGGCCCAGGTTCGCCACAAAGAGGGTGGAGCACTGCGCATTGCTGACGGCTATGTTCGGCTGTGATGAGGGTGATCCGACCGGTGACGCCAGTGCCGGCGACGGTAGAAAATGAGGCAGCGACGCGTGTATCGACGTCAACGTCGTAGGATGCGGCAGAGACATAGGCGCCTAGAAAATATAAATACTTCTGTCATACACTTGCTGCGCTTGACCATGAGTAGTCGGTCTGCTCGCACAGATCGACGCATTTGCGTCAATCCGCCCCGTCTTTTTCAACCCTACTTTTGTCCCTACAATAAAAAATTGTATCTTTTCTGACAAAAACTAAAGTCCAAAGGTCATTCCGATCTTTAGACTTTAGTAGACGAATATATAGATTCGAACGATATTCTGGCAAAGAAAACATCGACCAAAAAATATATCATTTGCGAAAATATTGAAATAAATAAGCATTACAAAAGAACTAAAATCTAAGAGAAATTTAAATTGAATGTGTTTTAAAGTTAGAATTTAAATATAAGGTATTCCAGAACTTTCAACACTTTTCAAGACGATAAAAGAAAATTTTTGAAAAGTAAACATTATCATATATTCCTGAAATCGCTTTTTATTATTTATAATATTTATAATTACAAATGCGTGTTAATGTCATGACGAATATTGAAAATTTTTTTGGAAAATGAAGCCTCGTATAAAGAAATTTTATTTTACATTTTCGACATTATGTTTAAGTAAAATCATTTTCTTCATTTGTACTATCAGTATTGAAACATTCTGTATATTTTCTGGACATCTTTCTTGCTGTAATATTATATTTATGTTAATGGTGACATTATGCAATAACTTTTTTTTGTAATAATAACTTTGAATTGTATGTTGCAAAGCGCTATGAAAAATAGTCGACTATTACTTTTAATAACAGATAAAAACGATTAAAATTAACATTTTTTTTAAATATTTTCTTTTAAATATCATGCTTAATGACAAGGTTGTTTCATAGTCATCCAACAATATCTACTTTTTATTGAGAAATTAAAAATAATAATTGATATAAGTAGCTAATCTTTCTTTATTACTTACATTAAAGTAAATTATATAACGCAAGGAAACGCAGCAGATTTCTTATTTAACTGTGCATAAAAATATTTTGTAAAAGATATCATCAACATGAAAGAAATGATTTTAAATCATTTGCATTGAGTATCGTTATTAACTTATCAAAGCAATGATAAATCTCGCAAACGACATTCTCAGTATCGTCAAGTCGCTCGAGAATGCATTTAATCGAGTTGGATCGTAGAAGATATTCAACTTAATAAGTTCCGACATTATTGCTACCAGGTTCTCGGTTCGTTATTCCTTGAGTGGATATCTCGAGATTCGCTTCCTTTTTACTTCCGTTAAAGGAAAAGCAAGATGCGTACGGAGAAAAAGGAAATAATAATAGCAGTCTGGACTCAAGAGCTTTCGATTTATCAAACGTTCAATGCAACGGATTTTCTCTCTCGTGCGGATAAATTCAAGGAATATCGGATTTTAGTAATAACGATATTTTATGTTTGAAATTTTGTGTGAGCTTTAAAAAAATTAGCTTATAAACTTTCAATCACTTCTAAAAGCTTTCTCAATATAACCGTTTTAAATTTTTACTGAATCGATAGTCTGTTGTAAAATAAAAATTTCACGTATGACTATTACTGACTTTTCTTGTGTAAAATTATTTATAAAAATTTAATTTATGTTTTACAAACAAGTATAGAAGTTTCTTTTTGTAATAGATTTTGTATTAAACAACAAGAAAGAATCACAAACTTATTGAATCTTAAATATTAGAAACTTTAAGATTGAAGCAAGAATGATTTATAGATTTAAAAAGCTTTATTGAAATGATAAGTCAAGAGTATAATCCAGTAATAAAATGTATTTTTCGATGAATTCAATTATATAAAAATATTTATCTATAATCTAAAATGTAAAAGAATGATATCCGATCAACAAACTTAAGTATAATTTTTTCTAAAGTGATTTACCTATATAAAATCCAAAAGTTCTTGAATCAATCATAGCATTTAAAATCGAGCATGTTTATCTCTTCAAAAATTTTAAAATTTTCAACATCAATTTACCGTTTTCAATCAAAATATCGAGATACATTTATAAAAACATTGATCACGATTCTTTTTCCCCGCATCTCGATTAATCCGTGATTCGCTGTGGCGTGTTACAGAATAATTTTAGTCGCTATTACAGTATAAAAAACATCATATAATATCATACGCAATGTGATCGATAAAAATAACAGATTATATCGCGTTTGAACACATTCATGACTATATGATCGCATTACTTGTTCTCGTAGAAATCGATGTGTTTTACGAACGTTAATGTGTGACAGATACCTATGTAAATCTGACATAGATTCATACATTAAAAATTAATAAAGTTATGTGATTTGAATTGGTACCATCAGACCGATACCGACGATATTTTAAAGGGGATTGAAGATGTACTTACGCTGAACAATTTTCCGATTCTTTAAACTTCAAACTTTTCTTGGACATTAGTCTCTTCTTTTAGTATTTATTAATAGATATGAATTTTTGATAATATGAAAAATCATAAAATAGAAGAAAGATTCCTCTTTTCAATTTTATAGATTCTAATATAAATTTAAGGAAAAGATAAAATTCTAAGAATAAAAGACTGATATGGAAGATGTACCCTCATTTCTATACCTCTCTTCTCATATCTCTTCATTTAACTTTTCATATACCCTTACATTAGATGCTGCTAATTACCTAACATGTGGCTTATCGGTGTTATTTATGGTTTCACCTTATATTCTTCATCTATCTTCATTAATAACCATGAAATAACCCCGAACTGTAAATATCATTAACGCAACGTATAACATCCATAAGTTTTAAATACTCTTCCCATAAAATTAAAATGACGGAAAATACATACAATGCTATTAGAAAAAAGTAAACTACGGATTTATTAACGTTGGCCATAATTAATCCATGTCGCGACAAACTACGGAGACATCATAATAGCTTCGAAACTCTGCGATTCGAACCTTGCGTGACATACACCTACATGACTACATGTTCCTATATAATACATCAGGACACGCAGTGCGACGACAAGTTACGCTATCGATTTTGTGACGATATAAAAAGTAATATTCGAATACACTGACTGACGTTACACGCGTATGCGGAAAAATTGCTATTTATATAGTAATCCGCATAATATTCATTGGTTATCCTATTAATTCTGGTTTTATATGATGTTTATACTACTTTACTGTTACTAGGTTATCATTATCGCATCAAATTTTAATAAACTTTCTGACTTCAATTATGACCCCCGACCTTTTCTCAACAAATATTTTAAATTACAGACTATTAATAACCCGAGCAAAAATTTTTATATATGATCATGTATAAAATTGTTTCCCGGATATTAAACTGATTAACACATATATATATGTGTTAACATTCAGTGTTAATACATATATGAATGTTCATAAATTATCGAAGTATCAGTTCCCGTAAGATCACAAAAGTTAAGCAACGTTAGTCAGAGTACAGCTTAGGGTGGGTAACTGATTAGAAGGATCTTGAAATTGTATATATACTTTTCAGATATATTTTTTTTTATTATAATTTTATTCTATATAATCTCATCTCTCTTTTTGTAAAAAGTGATACTAACTAATAAATTTTTTAATTTTTTAGCAGCAATTTTCTATATATATAATATAAAGCAAAATATATTTGTATATAGACATATATAATCATATATAGTCATATATTATTATATATAATTACAAAATTTTTTTCCCGAAAATAAATAACATTTAAAAAATAAAACTTTAAACATATAAAAAATAAAAAATAAAATCTTATAATCGTTATTTATTTTTATTTTGATTATATAATTGAAATTATATAATTGAAAAAACTGATAATTACAATGGAAAATATATTAAATAATTTGCTCATATAAATTTCAATAATAAATAAAGAGCTTCTACGAAGTCATTTCAATAAACGAACTCTGAAAGATATAAACATTAAACTTTATTATTTTTTTATTATAATTTCATGGAACTTTTCGACTAAGTCCTCATCAATCGTGTTTATAAATGAAATAAAAACTTTCGAAACAATAATTTATATAGACATATTATATAGTTTCTAAGTGTTAATATGTCTATATAAATTATTGTTTTTTTATTTCATTTATATAAACACAGTTGATGAGGACTTAATATAGTCAAAATGTTCCGTGAAATCATAATAAAATAATAATAAAGTTTACTATTTACATCAGAGTTCGTTTATTAAAATAATCTTGTAGAAACTCCTTATTTATTATTAAAAAACTTTTTACAAAAATTAAAAATGGAAAATTCTAAATTTACAAACCAATTATTGACTAATTGTTTATGATGCGATAATAATGAAGCACTCTATATGTATATGTAATTCGCATAAAACAATAGATACTTTTTTCCAGAAATCTAGGGATTTAAAAATTTATGCAAGATTTAAAAATGCAGAAATTGGAGCTTTAGAGCATCTAAAAAACAACCGAAAGAAACGTTATAAAAAAATTCAATATCCAAGATTCTATAGAATTTAGGAGTCGAGGACTCAAGGCAACCATGATTGAAAGCATCTTCAGTCCTTGAGCCCTCATGAATCTCCCTGTTACCATGTAAGAGTAATCGAGTATAACGATCATGTATCACTAACGTGCATCGGGGCGCTCGTCGGCGGCTCCAGAGCTTTGTCTGCAGATAGTCAAAGATAGGAACGTACGGGGACCTGAGGATGTAACGCTGGATGCACCAGCGTCGCATGTTGCAGCGTGCCCGGTAATTCGCCAGCTGTAGAGTACGCCAATGGATGATGCCACAATTCAGGACCACCGGGGAAGAACGGACTCCCTAGGTCTGCAATAGAGCACAGGATTAGATAGAGTCGCTCCCCTGAGTAATTTAATTCACGGTTGCGAACCGCGTTGCGAACGCGCGTTCTTGATAGCCAGGATATCTACTGATATCTAGAAATGCCAGAAATGAATTTTTATCTTGATATTAGATATATTACAGATATATTGCTGCGTTAATAAAAAAGTGACACAAATAAAAAAATTAGTACTTTTTAAATAATGGAAAAAAATCAATCCCCCTTTCCTTAAGATTACATATTGTGAAAAAACAATACATTAGCAATACATTGCTTATATATTAAGGAATAAAATTGACATAATTCTGTAGGATTGCAGTGTTCAAATTTTGAAAACTTCTAACATAATTTTAAAAAATACATTGTAATTATATGTTAAAAATAATTTAAAAATATATTAAAAATATAACTTGGAAAGAAAAGTAAAGTTTTGCATATTTAGTATACTAATTAAAACATTACTCCACAAAGAATTTTAGAAATGCTCTACTGAAAAGTTGTTAATTTTTGAGTTGTCACTTTTCTATCACGCAGTGATATTTAAATTTAATATAATAATTTTTCAAATAAAATAATATTATATAAACAAAGAATGATTGAATGTTGACTATATGTATTTGTATATATTTTTTAACAAAATCATTTGTAATTAAAAAAATTTAAGAGTAAAAATAAAAAAAAATAAAACTCTTAGAAATTTCATTAAAGATAAAAGTATATATATATATATCAGAATGTGTTAAAAATTTTGCTTACATACATACAATAGATATCCTGTTCATTATAATTATTTATATTAATTCTTTAAAACTTTTAGATGGCTTTTATATAAAGTTTTTATTGTAAAGTTTTGCTAATTTCGGTACGTGAAATTTTTTTAATTAAATTATTACATTCCTTCTTATACAAGAATTTATGTACAATATTTTTCTATTTATCATAATACCTTTTACGTAAAAGTTGCCTACTGATCTCTGCTCTAACAAAATTAATGATATTTATTATTAACAAGTCATGAAACCGTGTTATTCGCAGTCAAAACAAGTTATTTAAATATCGCATAAAACGTATTGAATTCGAGGTGAATTCGCACTTTACAATGCAGCCAGAAAGGTCGCGCCAATTTGCCACGCACATATTATTTCAGCATTGTAATCGTCGCGCTAATTTCGACGCACTCTTTATGGAGAATACATAAAATTATTTGTCCTATTTACGATTAAGACATGTGTCTGTAAAACAATTAATTAACGTAATTAACGTAATAAATGTTTGCTCATGGAAAGAAAGTGAACACAATTTAATCGATTTTGCGAGACTATCAATTATCTAATCGATAATGTCCAATTTACAAATTCTCTTTTGTGCTAAAAATTACTCGAAAATGGAAACGATAACCATGATATTCGAGGATTTCTGAAAATTAAACGACGAGATTAAAAAAAATCAATGAAAGCTCAGATGTATTAAGGATTATCTTGATTCTACTAATTGCAATAAAATAATAATTCTAAAAGATTATATATATATATATATACATAAATTATTATTTATTAATATAAATTATATAATAAAAGCCATAAATTTATGTGCGATATTAAATCAATATCAATATAAAAAGTTAATTCTTTACAAACTTAATTTTCTTATTTAAAATTAATTAATTAATTTAGCAAAGCTATTTAAATAAACAAAAGATTTTAAATCTTTATTTTGCCATGTAAAATATATCTTTTTAAATTAATGTTTCTTCTTATAACTAAAATTCATTCTTAATGTTTCAATTTTATCTATTTTCTCTTTATTTACAAATAATAAATTTTTTATAAGTAACTAATAGAAATTCATTTATCGCTTAAATAAAATTTAGAAGCTTTGTGTCGTGAATATTGCCACTCGAAGGAGTATCACGACGCAGATTATTCGCGGTGTAATGGCAGAGTACAGTGTGCCATCGAGCGTAATCGCCGACGGCACGAAACGTCGACATGAAAAAAATGATCTTCTTGGAAGCCGGTAAATCGTTGGAGAGGGACTTATGATTAGCCGTTGACAATATTATAAGCCAGTGACAATAATCATCAAACCGAGCATCTTCCCAACGATTCATCAGTGAACCTTTATTTGTGACTTCGTTTGCGACACTAATCTCATTACGCAATTCATATTTACATTGTTTTCCTCAAAACAATTTAGTTATTTAATTTCTAAGCGAGTTTATCATTATCAATTTAATGGCGTACATCTAACTGTACCGTTTTTCCATCGTAAAGAAATTCAAATGGTAAAAATCTTGATGAATTTTTCAGAATACTGAAACTTTTTTTGTCTATTTGCTCTTCTTTTTATTGATACTGGCATAAACGATTGTTACTGCAAATAAAAGCAAGAAATAGCAGCGACGAAATCGATGCAGATCAATATAAAGTTTACCTTCGCGTAGAACCGCGTCTTTCCCGTCATGAATGCGCAATTACTCCACTATTTTTTTACTACTATATGAATTGCTAAAGCCACAGTGGCAAATATATAACAAAACGCTCTTTCATACAACCACACATTGCGATCGAATATCGCGAAAAATTTGCATCGTTCACATATGTATGTCAGCGTAACTAGCATGTGTATCTGCTCTATTTCTTTCGAGCTTTGAAGCCAATTATTATCTTGCACAGATCTTAATGTGAGATAAAAATAACTTCGACATCAATATATTTACAAATAGACTAAGCTTTGTTGCTGCAATAATGTATCTCGATAATCTGATAAACAAAATTATATAACTTTCTATAACTCTCATATAATTGTAATTTAATTGCATAATTGAATTTAACCAAAATTTCTTCAACAGCATTTGTCCAATTTGTATTTTCTTATTATTAATTATAATTTGTTTCAGAACTATAACATAATAAAAATTAAATTATAAATTATAATTTTTAATACAATATATATATATATATATATATATATATATATATACATATATACATATATATATATATATATATATAATATAGTACCTATATATTTATAATTACGTAATGCAGCGAATTCCAATTAAACTATCGTTAGTTAATCAACGATAATTTATACGTGAAGTAATTTTACACAAACGTGGAAAATAAGAAATAAAAAATCAAAACTTTAATTGTGAAAGCTACATAATACGATTATAAA